>JRHI01001385.1_pt1 | contig 20563 bp, 16 predicted proteins | sample 215371 | NCBI WGS metagenome assembly JRHI01 (sample SAMN02929681, study PRJNA255918) | sediment metagenome | biome: cave system; feature: Ice Cave; material: Sediment; isolation source: sediment from deep within a dark volcanic ice cave with no known source of... ...
GAATTTTTCATGCCTAGAATTGACCGCTTAGCCTCCGTCTATCTGTCGCATCCACTCGCCCGCATGCTTGGCGCAGTCTCCGCCGTGCGCGTGCCGATTCTGATGTACCACAGCGTTTCCGATAATTTGTTCGGAAAGTCTCATCCCTACTATCAAATCAACACGTCACCTCCGGTGTTTGCGCGTCAGATGCGCTGGCTCCGGCACAACGGTTATCGAACGCTGGATTTGACGCAAATGTGCGCGGCCATGGAAGCCGGCGACGATCTTTCGAAAACCGTGGTCATCACGTTCGATGATGGGTACAGGGATTTTTACACCGACGCTTTCGACGCTATGCGCCAATGTGGCTTCACTGCTACCATTTTTTTGGCCACCGACCGTATTCAGAATTCTCCGGTGCGCATTGAAGGTGTGGAGTACCTCACCTGGGCGGAAGTCTCCGAACTGCACTCCGCCGGGATTCGATTTGGTTCCCACACCGTGTCTCATCCCGATCTGCGCTCTCTCGGTCCAGACCAAATTGACTACGAGTTGGGTTGTTCAAAGGAAACTATCGAACAGAAGCTAGGAGCAGCGGTGGAGTCCTTCTCTTATCCTTTTGCTTTCCCTGAGGAGGACACGAATTTTGCCTCCTTCCTTTTGGATGCTATGGAGAATCTCGGCTTTGAAAATGGGGTAACTACGATTATTGGCCGGGCAAGCAAAAAGCGCGGGCATTTCTTTTTGCCCAGGCTGCCGATAAACAGCTGGGACGACGCAACATTGCTGCGCGCAAAACTCGAAGGTGGCTACGACTGGGTGCATTGGCCGCAGTGGCTGTATAAGTACGCGCACCATAATATGTCGCTGATGCAAAGAGCCAGCCTCGCGGAATCTGATGGCTGGAAGGGACACGAGTGATGACGTCTGGTAATCGAAACCACGCGGAACATGAGACAGTTTAAGGTATTGTTGGTTGGCGCCGGTTCAATAGGAATCAGGCACCTGAACAATTTATCCAAGCTGGGCCAAAAGGATTTTCTTGCATTCCGTAGCCAGCAAAGTTCGACGAAATCGGGTTTTGGAGAGATCACCGTCCAGAACCATTTCGAACTCGAATGCGCCCTCGGAGAAAAACCTGATATCGTTGTGATTGCAAACCCCACATCCTTTCACATACCTTTTGCACAGGCAGCAGCGGAGCGTGGATGTCATCTATTCCTGGAAAAACCTGTCTCGAACAAACTCAGCGGAGTTGAAAAACTTCGCTTCGCAGTACAGCAGCGCAGTTTAGTCGCGGGTGTTGGCTACAATCTTCGGTTTCATCCTGCTCTGCAACTCCTTCGAAACAAGCTTCAAGAAGGTCTTGTAGGCGAAATTTTTAGCGTCCGAGCATGGGTGGGAAACTACCTTCCCGATTGGCACCCTGGCGAAGACTACCGCCAAAGTTATATGGCAAGTGAAGATCTGGGTGGCGGCGTTATCCTGACGCTTAGTCATGAACTGGACTATTTATATTGGCTGTTTGGACCAATTTCGGCAGTGACTGCGGTAACGGGGAGAGCTAAAAACCTTGAAATGACGACTGAGAGTATTGCAGAGGTTACGCTTCGTTTTAAAAGTGGAATTCTTGGTCATGTGCATCTCGATTGTATCCGCCGCACTCCGAACCGTGGCTGCGAGATCATCGGCGCCGAAGGAACGGTCTACTTGGACCTTATTGAGTCTGCATTTCACATTTTCCGCCCGGGCATGGCGGTGCCCGAAATTGTGACCGTGCCGCTCTCAGATCCCAACCAAATGTACTTGGACGAAATGAGGGATTTTCTGAGCGCGGTTGAAAATTCTCGGCCTCCGCTGATCCCATTGGATGAAGGAATCGCCGTTCTTCAAGTAGCCCTCGCGGCACAACGCGCCGCGGAGACGGGCATAACACAAATTTGCCGATGACTCGTCCTGATATAATTGGCTTGATCTGTGCGCGAGGCGGGTCTAAAGGAGTACACAGAAAAAATCTGCGTCTCCTAGCAGGCAAACCGTTGATTGGTTGGGCGATCGAGGTCGCGCGGAATTGTCGATCTCTAAATCGTGTCGTGGTCTCAACCGAGGATTCAGAGATCGCCGAGGTCGCACGCAGCTATGGTGCTGAAGTACCATTTATTCGCCCTCAGGAATTGGCGGAAGATAACTCGCCGGAATTAGATGTATGGCAGCATGCGCTCCGAACGCTTGTTTCCGCGGAGGGCAGGCTACCGGAAGTGATGGTTAGTATTCCGACGACCTCTCCCGCGCGGGCTCCCGAGGATGTCGAAGCCTGTATTGCCGAGCTTTTGCGATTCAAAGCGGACCTTTGCCTGACGGTCAGGCCAGCGCAACGGAACCCTTATTTCAACATGGTCAAACTGCAAGACGGCTGGGCGAGCGTGGTGATTTCTGCACCTGCGGCCACATTTCGACGCCAGAACGCTCCTGAGCTTTACGACATTACAACAGTGGCTTACGCAGCGCGGTCTGAATATGTGCTTGGAGCACAGAGGCTTCTTGCAGGGAAAATTCGTGCGGTTGTCGTACCGGCAGAAAGAGCGCTGGATATTGATTCGGAGTTGGACATGGCGTTCGCTGATTTCCTCATGAAGAACAGGGAGAAAAACAATTCAAAATCTGTTTGATCTAAAGGAGCATGTGGCGGTAATCACCGGAGGATGCGGTGCATTAGGGATGGGATTTGCCCGCGCACTGGCCGATCAGGGCGCCCAAATTATTATCGCTGACATCGATGAAGGCCGTTCCATGGCTTGCGCTGAAGAAATTTCGAAATCCTCAGACCGGGTATGTCTGGGAATATCACTGGATGTTTCTGACCAGGGAGCTGTCGAACGCGCCGTCCGCCGTGTAGAGGCTACTTTCGGCCATATCGACATTCTCATTAACAACGCGGCAGCCCAACCGCCGGGTATGTTCGCTCCTCTTGAAGATTACTTAGTGGACGTCTGGAATAAGGTGATGGCCGTGAACCTAACGGGCCAATTCCTCATGGCACGTGCTGTTGCACCCATAATGCTGCGACAAAAACGCGGCAGCATCATCAATATTTCATCGATTTACGGAGTTGTTGGTCCGAATCAGCATATTTATGAGGGTTCAAAATTTAATACTCCGCCGGTGTACTCAGCATCGAAGGCCGGGGTTCTCGGCCTAACACGTTATCTGGCAACTTACTGGGCGGATAAAGGCATACGCGTAAATTCGATTACACCGGGCGGTGTTTTCCGGGAACATAAGGATCCCTTTCTGGCCAATTATTGTGCCCACGTGCCGATGGGCCGCATGGCTGAACAAAATGAACTGTGTGGTGCAGTGATCTATCTGGCTTCGGGAGCTTCAAGCTATGTCACCGGGCATAATCTGATTGTGGATGGCGGCTGGACCGCGTGGTAAGGACGCGCGAAAGAACCAACGACTTAGTGCTTAGGATAATCTTATCGATTGTAGAAATGGAATTTAGGAACACCGATAAATCGAATATATGAATATGATCAGCATAGGTGAACGTCAAATTGGGCCAAATCAACCTGTTTTTTTTATAGCCGAAGCAGGTGTGAACCACAACGGTGATCTTGGGAATGCCAAGGGATTGATCGACGTTGCGGCAGAAGCGGGCGCCGACGCTGTAAAGTTTCAAACATTCCGCGCTCAAGAACTTGTCAGTTTTTCAGCGCCGAAAGCAAAGTATCAGCAGAATAGCACTGGGACGGACGAATCACAGTTCGAAATGTTGAAGCGACTTGAACTGTCGACCGAGAATCACCGTGAACTAGAAAAATACGCACGCTTCAGAAAAATTATCTTCCTTTCTTCGCCCTTTGATACCCAGAGCGTTGACCTGCTGGAAGACATCGGAGTTCCTGCTTTCAAAGTCCCTTCTGGCGAAATTACGAACTGGCCCCTGCTCGAATATATCGCCGCGAAACACAAGCCCATTATTCTTTCCACCGGCATGGCATATTTGAACGAAGTAGAAGAGGCAATTGGCGTTATTCGTAAGGCCGGATGTTCTCAGTTGGCTGTTTTACACTGTACTTCAAGTTATCCAGCAAGCGCTGCAAGCTCGAATCTGCGTGCCATGCAAACAATGTCCCGAGTGTTTGATGTTCCCATCGGATTGTCTGACCACACCCTGGGCATTGAAATTTCCCTTGCCGCCGTGGCATTAGGAGCTCGGATCATCGAGAAACATTTTACACTGGATAGATCGCTTCCTGGCCCAGATCATAAAGCATCCCTTCCTCCTAATGAACTGCGCTCGCTAATTCACGCTATACGCGAGATCGAATCAGGAATGGGTGATGGCGTAAAGAGCCCTAGACCTTCGGAAGAAGAAACACGAGCGGTCTCGCGTCGGAGCATTATCATCCGAAATACGATTTTAGAAGGAACCGTCATCGAAAAGGAAATGCTTGTATTTAAGAGGCCCGGGGTTGGCATTCCACCATCAAAGCTTTCCGAAGTGGTGGGTCGAAAAGCTATCCGAACGATTCCAGCGGATTCGATGCTTCAGTTTGAGGATCTGACTTGAAGCGTCGAATCGCGGTGATCAGCGTCGGACGTTCCGATTACGGAATCTATTATCCACTTCTTCGGGCCATCGAGCAGGATCCGGATTGTGAATTATGCGTAATTGTTAGTGGTGCCCACCTTTCTGCACTCTACGGAAACACTCTCAAAGAATTCGAGGCTGACGGGATCCCGGTGCGGGACAAAGTCCACATGCTTCTCACTGGTAATAGTTCCGAAGCGGTCGCTGTATCCATCGGTATCGGGGTGGTAAATTTTGCGAATAGCTTCGGCAAGATTCAGCCCGATATTGTCATACTATTGGGAGACCGATTTGAAATGTTAGCGGCGGCTGTGGCTGCACTTCCTCTTGGTCTCCCCATAGGCCACCTGCACGGCGGAGAACTAACAGAAGGAGCGATGGATGACTCCATTCGTCATGCTATTACCAAGCTAAGCCACATTCATTTCGCTGCGGCACCCGCTTATGCGCGGCGGATAAAACAGATGGGCGAAGAACCTCGTCGGATTTTCCTGACAGGGTCCCCTATCGTGGATGCCATACTTGCCGAGCCCGTGATATCGAAAGATGAACTCGAACATCATTTGGGAGTCAGGCTCGATGGCGCACTACTGGTAACTTATCACCCGGTTACCTTAGAAAAAGAGCAAATAAAGGACAGAATTTCGGTCCTAGTAAAGGTTCTTGAAACATTCGATAACGAATTGATTTTTACCTACCCCAATGCAGATATGGGTAGTGCGGTCATTATCGACCAGTTGAAGGCTTTGGCTGCCAGATGCGCCCGCGCGCACGTTTTTGTGAATCTCGGCAGACTGAAGTACCACGCGCTGCAACGCTATGTAGCCGCGATGGTCGGTAACTCAAGTAGTGGAATTTTGGAAGCCACGGTTTTTAAACTTCCCGTCGTGAATCTTGGGACTCGACAGAAAGGCCGGCTTCGCACGCCAAACATCATCGATGCCCCTGAAGAAGCGGGAGCAATCAATAAAGCGATCAGACGTGCTCTCTCCGTTGATTTTAAGAATTCTCTCTCGCAAATGGACAACCCCTACGGCAACGGTGATGCCAGCAAACAAATACTTAACATATTGAAGACGGTTCCTCTCGATGGCTCGCTGCAAAAAAAAGCCTTCTATGACTTACCTATAGAGGATGAACCGCTCACGGATGTAGGAAAGAAAAGAGACCTGCAATAGTGGCCCCCAACAAGCGAATTGCCATCCTGGGGGCGGGCGGACAGGCCCAAGAGGTTGCCTGGCTGATTCGCGACATAAACCGAGAACGATCTGCGTATGAGTTTCTCGGTTATATCGTCCCTGATCTCTCCAAACTAGGGGTGCACGACAGCCCGAAAGATCTGCTTGGTGATGAATCCTGGCTAGACGCTCATCAAAGTGAAGTCGACTGTCTAGCCATCGGAATCGGAAGCCCAAGTCGCAGGTGCGAGGTAGCGGACGAATTGACAGGTCGATACCAAGACTTGCTCTGGCCAGCACTTATTCACCCTACCGCCATATATGACAAAGACACCTGCCAGATCGGCGCCGGAACAATGATCTGCGCCGGTGCAACTTGTACAGTGAACATCTCGTTTGGCCCTTTTGCCCTCGTCAACTTTGGATGCACGATCGGCCATCACGTGCGAATGGGAAAAGGTTGCGTGGTGAACCCTGGAGCCAACATTTCAGGCGGCGTCGTTTTGGGCGACGGAGTGCTTGTCGGGTCGGGCGCCCAAATCCTTCAATACCTTCGAATAGGAACCGGTGCGGTTGTAGGCGCAGGTGCAGTGGTGGTCAAGGATGTCGCGGAAAAGTGCACCGTCGTGGGAATTCCTGCCCGCCCTTTGGTGAAGTGATGACGTTGAGACAATTTTGGGCCGACTGCCAACTGCGTGGTAAGCCTAATCTTAAACAAAAACATTTCCTACGCACAGATGACTGCAAAAACAGAGGTCAGCACATTGCCTAATATGGAGAAGTACCTCATAAGCCTATCCACCACGATTCGCCAAGCGATGACCTGTATCGATCGGAACACCAAAGGGATCGCGTTGATCGTCGATGAGAGCCAGCGGTTGCTTGGCACGGTCAGTGATGGGGATATTCGTCGAGCCATTTTGAATGGTGTGAACCTGGATTTGCCTGTTACGGCGCTTTTTGACAAGGGACAATCGGGTGCCAAACCCCAGCCCCTGACGGCTGCGGTCGGAAGCACAAGCGCCGCCCTGCTACGAATGATGAACGAGTACGAAATCCGGCAAATCCCAATCGTGGATTCGGATCTTCGTGTTGTGGACATGGCATTCCTTACCGACATGGTTCGGCAGTACGAGCTGCCGATTACAGCTGTAGTGATGGCGGGAGGTTTCGGCAGCCGTCTTCGTCCACTGACGGACAACACTCCAAAACCGATGCTCCACATCGGGGATCGTCCCATCCTCGAGCGGATCATAGGGCAGCTAAAGAAAACAGGCATCAACCGCGTCAATCTCACAACGCACTTTAAGGCTGACACCATCGCTGAACATTTTGGGAATGGTCAAGATTTCGGCGTCGCCATCAATTACGTGCATGAAGAGGAACCTCTGGGTACCGCGGGCGCGCTTGGTTTACTGGAAGCGACCGATGAACCGCTGCTGGTGATTAATGGGGATATCCTCACGCAAGTCGATTTCAGAGCGATGCTCGATTTCCATAAAGAGCACAAAGCTTGCCTTACCGTCGGTGTTCGACAATATGATTTGCAGGTGCCGTATGGTGTCATGGAATGTGTTGGAGCGAAAATCCTAGGAATATCCGAAAAACCAAAAATGCAGTTCCTGGTAAACGCGGGAATTTATCTCCTTGAACCAAGCGTGCGCCAATACATACCGGCCGGTCGGCGATTCGACATGACAGATTTGATTCAACGTTTGCTCCGCGAGAAGTGTCACATGGTGAGCTTTCCCATCGTTGAATATTGGCTGGATATTGGACAGTACCCTGATTATGAAAAGGCGCAATCCGACTATCAAGACGGGAGATTGAATTCATGAGTTTGCGGGGCAAGAAGGTACTGGTTACGGGGGCGGGTGGATTTATTGGCAGCCATCTGGCAGAGAGATTAGTCGAGCTGGGAGCGAATGTTCGGGGGCTTGTACACTATAATGCGCTAGGTTCTCGAGGCTGGCTGAACGAGTCACCTCTACGCAAGCAAATCGAAAATATTGCTGGGGATATTTGCGACCGCGACAGCGTCCGGCAGGCAACGCAAGGTATTGATGTAATCTTTCACCTTGCTGCCCTGATTGCAATCCCCTACTCCTATAGCGCGCCCGGCTCCTACACTCGAACGAATATCCAAGGAACGCTCAATATTCTGCAGTGTGCCCTCGAGAATAAGGTCGAGCGGGTTATTCACACATCGACCAGCGAAGTTTACGGTACGGCGCGCCGAACGCCAATAGATGAAGACCATCCGCTTCAAGGTCAGTCACCCTACTCTGCGAGCAAGATCGGCGCCGATAAGCTCGCGGAGTCTTTCAACCTCTCGTTCGAACTTCCGTTGGTCATTGTGCGCCCGTTCAACACCTTCGGACCCCGGCAGTCAGCCCGGGCAGTCATACCAACGATCATCATGCAGTGTCTGACCAAGCAGGTCGTTCAACTAGGCAGTCTGCATCCCACGCGAGATCTGAATTATGTGGGAAATACCGTCGACGGGTTTGTGAGCGCCGCTCTGTCCGATTCCGCGCTGGGCAAGACCATTAATCTTGGTTCCAATCGAAAAATAAGTATAGGCGATCTGGCAAAGCTAATTGCCTCGCTAACCAACCGGAGCATCACGATCGAGGAAGACAAAAAGAGAATTCGTCCCGACAAGAGTGAAGTCGGGTGCTTGCTGGCGGACAATACCTTAGCGCGAACATTACTCAGCTGGGAACCAAAGGTAAGCCTGGAAGAAGGCCTCAAAATCACAATTGAGTGGATGCAAAGGAATTTAGAAAGGTATCAGCCCGATGAATACAGTATCTAGATCTAAGCCCAAAACTCTGATTGCCAAGAACACGATTCCACTTTCCGTTCCGGCGCTCCGGGGCAATGAATGGAAATACGTGAAGGAATGTCTCGATACAGGCTGGGTATCTTCTGTGGGACCGTATGTGGAACGATTTGAAGCGTGCCTGGCGGATTTCGTGGGAACACAATTCGCAGTGGCGACTGTCAACGGTACGTCGGCTATCCACATTGCTCTAAAAGTCGCGGGAGTGGAAACGGACGATGAAGTTCTCATTCCCGCAATTACATTTATTGCCCCGGCTAACGCCATTCGTTACCTCGGCGCGTGGCCTGTTTTCATAGATGCGGAACCCAATTACTGGCAAATGGATCCTGACAAAGTTCTGGAGTTTCTCGAAAACAAGTGTCAAATGCGGGACGGCGCGCTTTATAATCTAACCACTGGTCGTCGAGTCAAGGCCATACTTCCCGTCCACGTTCTGGGACATCCAGTAAATCTAGATCCCATCCGCGAAGCTGCTCGGAAATTCAACCTTGTGGTTGTGGAAGATGCAACCGAAAGCCTAGGAGCAAAATATCATGGGCGAATGGTCGGTAACTTAGGAGAGATTGCCTGCTTCAGTTTTAACGGCAATAAGATCGTTACAACCGGTGGTGGCGGCATGATTGTCACCAACAACGAAATCTGGGCCCGCCAAGCCAAGTATTTAACGACTCAGGCAAAAGACGACCCACTCGAGTACATCCACCACGAGATCGGCTACAACTACCGCCTGACAAATGTGCTCGCAGCCATGGGCTGCGCGCAAATGGAATTCCTTCCGGCATTTATCGATAGAAAACGCGAGATTGCTGTCACGTACTCGAAAGAATTAGCTGATCTCCCTGGAATTACAGTTATGCCAGAGGCTCCATGGGCCTTTAGCACCTACTGGCTTTACACGATTTTAATTGATGCCCGGTCGTTCGGAATGGACAGCAGGGCTTTATTGAGGCTGCTCGCGGATGCCAACATCCAGAGCCGACCACTTTGGCAACCCCTGCATCGCAGCGAGGCCTTCAAGGACTGCGGGACGTTCACCTGTCCGGTGGCGGATAGATTGAATCGCGATGCGCTCAGTTTGCCTTGCTCGGCTGGCCTGAGCGATGCCGACCTGCATACCGTTATTTCGGTTGTGAAGTCAGCCGTTTCCCGGCATGAATGAACTCTCTACCATTGATAACAAGGGCCGAGTGAAATCTACTCGGCCAGATGCGCCTTTTTGTTTTTTTAGATTACCGCACGCGATCTTCACATCAGTCAGGATATCCACACAATGGATTTGGTAAACGGCACGAACGTCCCGGCGTACCGTAAGTTTGTCTCTTCCTTGCAGGGGACATGGCGAAACAGGGAGCATCGCGCCCCTGTCCTTTTTACCGTTTCGTCGATTTGTCTCTCTGCGGCTCAGATGGTATCAGGGGTTGTAATTGTCCATTATGTTGCACCAAAAGAGATGGGCATCTGGTCCTCGGTCAGCCTGGCCCTAATTTATTCCTTGTTTCTTCTTGCGGGAATTCAGAATGGATTGAGCCGCGAATTACCTTACTACCTCGGCGCGAATAATGAAGAAATGGCTAAACGGTTGGCAGCCACGACCCTTTATTACACCCGCGTCGGCTGCATTCTTTGTTTCTTTGGCGGCATGGCGGCGTTAATCGTTCTGCTCTTGAAACACGCGAATGCAAACCTCATTTACGCCGTCGCGGCAATATCGCTGATGGTAATTTTCCAATTTTATCAATATTACCTGTTCTTGACTTTCCGTTCGAAAAATTCCTTTGTGCAGTTAGCATGGGTTCAAATCTGGCAGGCCTCCATCATGCTGTTGACCCTGCCGCTTTTATTTTTTTTGCATTACAGAGGCCTGATCTTACGTGCGGTAATCGTTGCCGGATTGGCTCTGTATTTCATGCATCGAGTCCGGCCGATTGTAGTTCGACCTTCATGGCACGCCGGCTCTTTCTGGCTCTTGCTGAAAACTGGTATTCCTATATTTGCGACGGACTACATTCGTAATATTGCCGGGACCGTCGATAAGATCGTTTTGCTCAGATTCGTGGGTGTGGAGCAGGTGGGACTTTATGCCCTCGCATTGACGGCGGGATCGGCGTTTCAGGTCGTGCCCCAATCGATTGCCCACTATATCTATCCCCGAATGAGCCATCACTACGGGCGTACAAATAATCCCCGTGTGTTGTGGACTTTGGCCTACAAAGTAACCCTTGTGGTGGTGGTAGCGATGATACCGCTTGCCCTGTTTGGCTCCGCACTGCTGCCCTTAGTGGTAAGAACTCTCTTTCCGAAATATATTCCAGGCACTCACGCGGCTCAGATCATGCTGTTTTCAGCGGTTGCGGGCGGGGCCGCCATCGGGGCAAATGCACTTTCGAGTCTGAAAGCATGGTCATACTTGATGGGCTTCCAGTTTTCCTCTGCGGGGCTGGCCGCTATAGCTCCATTTATCGGAATTCATTTATTCAAATCGCCGCTTGACGGCGTCGCTTACAGCATGCTGATTGCAAACTTGTTAAATGCGATTTTGGCTTTGGCTTTTACTTACGCGGCTACTCACTCTCAACACATGGCCGATAAGAACTTTTCATCCACGGAATCCGGCACTCCGGCAAGTAGCGCTGATGTGCCGGATGAAATTCCGGCTGTGTAAGATTTTCCCTCTCAGGAATTGAGCGGGAAAAGGCCCCAACCATCGATACCAATGTACGACAGGTCAGCTTTTAGTTGTACGGTACGTGACCATTATTTTCGAACCATCAAGAAATGCCATTGCTGAAAAAGCTTAAACGATTTTGGCACTATCCCTGGCTCGAAAAAACACAAAGTATCGGGGAGACCTATTGGTCCATCAAAACAAGCTGTTATTATCGATTGCATTTCGGGAAAATCGGAAAAAAGTCGAAGATTATAAAGCCCATGCGACTACGAAATGTTCAAAATATATATATTCACGACCATGTAGTAATCAATAAATATGCTTTTCTCCTGACGTTGCAAACAGATCCCGGTAAACATCCGAAACTTACCTTCGGCGATGGTTCAGTTATCGGTCACATGAATCACATTACGTGCGTCAATGAAGTTGCCATTGGCCCAAGAGTGTTAACCGCTGATCGAGTTTATATATCCGATCATTCCCATGATTTTTCTGATCCACGCCGTCCATTCCTCGAGCAAGTGGCCACCTCGAAAAAAAAGTTAAGTATTGGCGAAGAAACTTGGATCGGTGAAAATGCCGTGATCCTTTGCACGATCGGCAAACATTGTGTCATTGGCGCGAATGCGGTAGTAACTCATGAAATACCTGACTACTGCGTTGCAGCGGGGATACCCGCGAGGATTATTAAAAGATTTAGTTTCACTTCTGGGTCGTGGGAGAAGGCAGAAACCGCCCAATAATAGCGTCATTTATCGGCAAACCACAGATACGTAAGTAATTATGTGGGTGATCAATCCGGACGAGTACTCGCGGATCCTCAACATTAGCGTAACCTCATGAGAATGAGGCAATTCCACAGTTCAGGGACGAGTACAAGGCCAGAACCTGCACTGAAACTGACCTTATTGACAGTAGTTCCGACGTGATGTTTTGGCTTATCCTACCTATGGCGGGAATAGTGGCGGCGAAAACGCGCGCTCATGGCCTAAAGGGATGGTGGTAACGTGAGAAGCAAAATTTTGATGTTTGTAATCGGTGCTCTGCTGTGGACTCCTTTTTCATTCTCCAAAGATATATACGTCGCGAAACAATCTGCCGGAGCAAGCAACGGGGCAGACTGTACGAATGCTTACGGCGTCACATGGTTTAACAATAGTTCAAACTGGGGAAATTCGTCGGCGCAAATTGCCCCTGGGGATACCGTGCATCTGTGCGGCACTTTCACAGGCACGGCCGGCTCGACAATGCTTACCGTGCAAGGGGCTGGTACCTTAGGACAACCCATTACAATTCTGTTCGAGCCAAACGCCGTGTTAACCGCGCCGTACTGGTCACAGATGAAAGGGGCAATTAGTTGCAACACTCACGCCTATATAACCATCGACGGAGGCTCGAACGGCCTGATCCAAAACACCGCGGACGGAACCTCGTTGACCTATCAACAGGATACCAAGGGCGTCGACGGCGGCGGATCAGGATGTTCTAATTTCACGGTCCAAAATCTTCGCGTTTCCAATCTATACATTCGGACCGAAGGCAGCACCACCGATTCGGTGGATACTACGGCTATCGGAATTAGCGGCAGTAACGCGCTGGTCACCCACAACACCATCGACCATAGCCGCATTGGGGTCGGCATGAATTTTTGTGGGACTTCCAATCTTGAAATTTCGTACAACGCCGAAACATTCGTTGAGCATGGCATCACGGTGGGCGACTCTAATACGAGTTGCGCTTTGATTGGCGCCAAGATTCATGACAACGATTTGGGTGGCGGAGCGTATCTGTGGGATTCGGGATCCTCTAACATGTGGCATCACGATCCCATACACATATTCGCGGTGCACACCGGCTCAACCACATCCGGAGTGCAGATTTATAACAATTATATACATGGGTCTTGGGGAAACGACCAAGGCTATAAGGCTACCAGCGGCGGGACGCATATCACGGCTGGGATTTTTATTGAGACCATTGGACCTGGTGTACAGGTCTTCAATAACAGAATCGTTTTTATCGGGCCCCTGACTCAGACCGGCAATGGGTTTATCTTCCTGAAAGGCTCCTCGACGGCCGCCCAGGCTTCAAGCAACGCCCACGTATACAATAACGTCCTCGTGTCTGACAACGAAGGCATAGGCATCGGGTTATCGAGCAATTCCGGACATGATGTCCGGAACAACATTGTCGCGAACATTAAATATGCTATTTATTCTCCTCCCGGCTCATCCCTGGCAGTATCAGACTACAATATTTTTTTCGGGGCTGTTAACTGGGGGAACTTTAGCACCTGGTCTAGTTGGCAAGGGTTAGGTTTCGATCTTCACAGTAAGCTGTCTGACCCGATGCTGGATTCCAATTACAAACCGCAAAAGGGTTCTTCCGCGATAGGCGCAGCGGCGAATCTCTTATCGCTGAGCATTGGAGCCTTGGCCAACGATACGACAGGTGTAAGCCGTCCGGCTAATGGTGCATGGGACGCAGGAGCGTACGTTTATGGAGTCCAGACAGCCGGACCGGTTCCACCAACTGGTCTCTCTGCAACTGTGCAGTAAGAGCTTCTATAACATCCGATTGCAGCAATCTGCGAACCGTATTTCGCGAATAATTTCGAAGATTGCTGCGTGTTGATCGAACGCCGGGCCATTTTCGTCCCGCAGTAATGGTTCGGCGTCCATATTCGCTAATACTCAAAATTAAGAAACGTTCTGGAGATTAGGATGAGACCTGACCGCCCGAATCCGACTCTATTTGTCGTGCACTGCGTGGATACAGAAGGACCTCTTTCCGAGACCATCCAGGCGACATTCGAACGGTTACAGGACAGTCTGGGACTCCATTTAACGCCAAGTAGCGAGACGTTACGGAAGATTCGATCAGGCGAACTGGATCTCGGCGACAAACAAGAAGCCGCGCGTACGATTTGCGCGCCTCACAATCTTGAATATAACGATTCCTGGCCAAAAATCGGCGCCATGCTCGATGAAATGGTGAGTGCCGAATATCGCCAAAGGTTTCCTGATTCTCACGGTCGCGGGTGCGTCTACAATTGGTTTTTGATGGATCACCTCGGCTTCGATGAAAATCCCCGCCATCGAGACGTTGGTTACCACAACATTTTTGACTACTACCGCGACAAAATGCAGGATGCTGGCGCGAACGATCACGAGTTACATTTTCACTTTCACCCGACTTCCACTTACCGTCAGGGACACATCTGTGCCACGTCCTACTGGGGCTCGCCTCATCTCTTAGAAGCGCTGGCACGACGAATCGTGGACCGCACGTGGTTTCCAAGTTGCTTTCGCGCCGGGTTCTATGCAGAGCGGCCTGATTCACATTGGTTTCTCGAACAATGGTTCCCGTTTGATTTTTCTAACAACACCAAGTCGGAAGGCATGCTGGAAGCCAAACAACACGATCTGGGTGGCGGGCGATTTGGAGATTGGCGGCGCGCGCCTAATGACTGGTCGCATTATCATCCAGCTCATGACGATTACCAGGTACCCGGGAACTGCCGGCGCGCAATATTTCGCGCCCTCCCTGTCGGCACACGACTGCACTTGCTGACACAATCGGATGTTGACGCGGCATTCGCCAGAGCCGCGGAGGGAAAGCCAACTATTCTGGGTTTTGCCGACCACGATTTTCGAGATATGCGCAGAGATATCGAAACGGTGTACCCCATGGTTGAGCAGAGTGCCAAGAAATTTCCCAAGGTGATCTGGGCTCACAGCGGTGCGAGAGAAGCAGCCCGCCAAGTGTTAAATCTGCGGACGTCACCGCTTGACTTCAACATGACGCTGGAATCCCGAGGTTCTTCGCAGCTATTGCGGGTTGAAGCACGCGGCCAGGTGTTTGGACCCCAGCCTTTCCTTGCCGTGCGAACGCTAGACCGTCGCTACATAAACGATAATTTCGATTTTCAGATTCCTGGAAAACTTTGGACCTACACATTTGACCAGCAATCAATTCACCCCGGCAGCTTCGATCGCGTAGGTGTAGGTGCGGCTTCTCCGGATGGCTCCACGTGTGTCGTCGTGTTGGACAACAAAGGCGATGTAGTCGCAAAACAACAATCCTAAAGAATGCGCTAAGCTTTCCTTGATTCTTACTGTTGGTTCCCCATCGCTAAGCAAATATGAAATCTTCAGTCACATCGACCTTGTGGCACGACATCGCAGCCGCCACGGCCGACCTCGGCCCTGAAGCAACCGCTCTACGAATCCCACTATGGGTTGAGTTGCGAGAGCCTCCGCATTCGTGGAGAAAACGTGCCGGAGCTATCGCGGCAGTCTGCTCGCAATTTCTGACGGTATCGCGTAAAACCGGCAAACTTTCGCCGCACGGCCGTGTGCTGTTCTGCTTTCCTCATCGCACGCCTTCTAACGTCCACAATCTTCTCCCTGTCGCCAGAGAGGCGCTTCGTCGGGGATTGTTGGGTGGAATTCTCACTGTAGACGATCTTTCTACGGAATTACATGAATTCGCCGGGCAAATTCCCATCGTTTCGGCTAAGGAACTTCTTGGCCAGCTGAGCCTGAGGGATCGCGTTCGCAATGCCTTCACGGTGGCGCGAACGTATAAGCGCATCACGGAAGTTTTGGTTCGCAACTTACCGGGATTTCGGCTCACCGGACGCAGAGCAATACTTATCCGGATGCAGGTCGACTCGATTTTGTATGGTTTGGTATGCGAGCAATTGCTCGATGCCTGGTTACCTAAGTGCGTTATCTCCACGACTGATTTCTGGCCTCTAGAGCACCAATTGTGCCGCCAAGCTTCGAACCGACAAATACCGTCGCTTATCGTTCAGCACGGGACAATCGACTATATCTGGTGGCCGTTCGTTGCCGATCTTTATTGCATATGGGGCACCGCCCACGTAGAACAAATGCGGGATATTGGCGCTCCGTTGGAACGCATGATGGTCCTCGGTATGCCGGCCACCGATAAACTTTTTGAACGCACCGACGCTGCATCACAAAAACCGCCGCGAAACAATTCTGAGCCGGTTTGCCTGCTGCTATCCATGACGAATGGCAGATCCGCGGAGCCAGAGATATTTCGTAATTACCGCCAGTTTCTGGACAACGTAATACGTTTAGTTCCGTCGATAACCTGGAAAGTTAAGCTTCACCCTGTGGAAGATCAATCGTTCTACCGTGAAATGGGAGCAGACATCTACGCGCGATTGATATTTCATCCCAAGCAGGTGACGCTGGAGGAAGCGGTAAATGATGCGGACGTAGTGTCCACCATTTATTCCACGGCTGGGATGGAGGCAATGGTCATGGACCGACCATTGATCGTAGCTCCAGCTACGGCTCGCGTGCAGGAACTTGCCTGGTGGCCGGCTATGGGGGGTGGAACATATGCGGCTTCCGCCGAGGAATTCCAGATGCAGTGGAAGAAACTTACTACAGATCAGGATTATCGGACGCGCCAACTGGACGAGCAACGCAAATTTCTATCCAGGAGTTTCGCCAATCAGGGTCATGCTGCCGAACGGATCGTCGACGTGCTCGAACAGTATTCAGATCAGGCGACTCATGGACATTCGCCAGCCCGAGTGCTCTCGAGCGAAAACCCATAATTGAGAGCTGCGACCACAAAATACCAGCCGATTAATCTTGGGGAATGGCGCGCTGAATAGGGAACGCCTTTCACTTCGTCAGGAAATTCGGTACTTCATGAAATTTGGGAACTCTGCCGCAAAAGACAATATACGAATTAAAATCCTGAAACCCTTAAGCATCAGTCACTCGCAAATTCGCAAAATTTTCCCTATGTTTGAGCCACCTTCTCCCACAATGAGCCATGTTCTTGTCCCATCTGTGACAGATTCCTCAAAGGCCGAACCGGCTATTCTTCCAGAGAATAAGAAGACTCATTTTTATCGCCCCGAACTCGACTGTCTCCGGTTCTTCGCATTTCTGGCGGTGTTCGTTCATCACAGCATGCCGAGACAGACCGAGTTTTACATAGCTCACCATTTACCGACCCTGTTATCAAATGTGACTTATGCCGGAGCATTTGGAGTTGATCTCTTCTTTTGTTTAAGCGCCTATCTGATCACCGAATTACTTCTGCGTGAGAAAGACCAAATTGGACATTTAAATGTAAAATCGTTTTATATTCGTCGAATTTTACGAATTTGGCCCTTGTATTTTGTATTTGTGTTTTTCGCCTTCGCTCTCACCTTTGTTGATCGCAATCAGCACTTTAGTGGCACTCAATTGTTGATGTTTTTGTTGTTGGCGGGTAACTGGGCTTCTGCCGCTTCCGTGATCAGTTCCGTTGTTGCGCCACTATGGAGAGTTTCCATTGAAGAACAATTTTATCTTTTCTGGCCGCTGGTAGTTCGAAAGGCCACTCGAAAGCAGATGCTCATTATTTGTTGCGTCATGATTAGTATTGCCTTCGCGTGGCGGGCTTTCGTTAAAATTCACGGGTATTCCCATGACTTTGCCTGGAACGCTACCTTCAGCCACCTTGATTCAATCAGCTACGGGATACTTCTATCGCTTGTGGGATTCCGAAAGCGAACACCCTCGTGGGCTCGCATTGGCTTTTTTTTAGCGGGGTTGTCGGCCTGGTTCATCGCAGGCGGGATTCACAATCGAGACGATAAGGCTCTTGCGCTTGCGGCCCTCGGCAGCATAGCAATATTGCAGTCGGTGATCGGAATGAAGCTCGACAACGCCATCCTGGTACGTTTGGGAGTCGTGTCCTATGGCCTTTACGTTTACCACGAGCTTTTCCTCTATTGGTTTAATCGGCTTCTACCTTCGACTCATGGATCGGGCTTCATTTTATGGTGGATATTGTCGCTCATGTGCACCATGGCTACGGCACTCGCTTCATATCATTGGCTGGAACGCCCCTTCCTAAAATTTAAGGAACGCTTTGCAGTGGTGAAATCTCGTCCAGTGTGATCGAACTGGAAAGGATAGTTCCCATGGCCATAAAATACTTTGTTGATAGGTCACGGGAATTTTTCTGAGCGCCCTATGAGATTACAATTAAGGTGAATGCAAACGAGGTCGCGTTGCTTGGCGCGACATTTTGTGCGACGCGAGCAAAAACGATATCCGGCATCGTCCACGGTGGCAGCAATATTTCTCAGAATTAGACCGATGCCAGGAATTCACAGTCGATGGTAGGCGAATGAAATGAATGGACCCGAATATAACAATCGATTTGGCGCGGGGGCGAGCAGTTCGTTCATCGATCCGTTCGTGCTGATCTTGATGCTCATCACGATCGTCTTGACGTTTGTATTGCCACGAAAGTACGTCGTGATACCTCTGTTACTCACCATTTTTCTAACTCCGTTCGGCCAGCAAGTTTATGTTTTCGGCGTACACCTGTATGTCCCACGCATACTGATCCTGTGCGGCTGGATTCGAATTGCGTTTACAAAAATGTCGGGAAAGACGGAATTCGTTTACGGCGGATTCACGCCGGTCGACAAAGTGTTCCTGCTGTGGGCGATTCTTCGTGCTACCGCGACCTGTCTTGAATTTATGCAAGTCGGAGCCGTCATAAACCAAGGCGCATTTCTCTGGGATAGCCTCGGTGCGTTTTTTCTATTGAGATTTCTAATTCGAGACGAAGAAGACCTGACGTGCGTGATTAAAACCTTTGCTTTTATTGCGGCCGTTTTAGCCGTAACTATGCTCAACGAAAGGTTGCGGTCCCAAAATCTGTTCGGGTACATAGGCGGCCGACTGGTTCCGTTTGTCCGCGACGGTGCGATTCGATCGCAGGGTTCTTTTGAGGGACCAATCCCGGCCGGGACCTTTGCGGCAACCCTCTTATGCTTGTTCACGTGGTTATGGCTGAGCCGGAGAGCCAAGGTTATCGGTATCGTCGGCGTGATTGCCGCAACCATTATGGTGGTGACCTCGGCATCGAGCACCCCGCTGGTGACTACCATTGCGGCGGTCGTAGGCATATTCATGTGGCCTCTTCGCGGCAGAATGCGCACGGTTCGTTGGGGAATCGTAATTTTATTGATTTCATTGCATCTGGTTATGAAGTCTCCCGTTTGGTTCCTAATCAACCACGTGGATTTTGTCTCCGGCAATTCCGGATATCACCGTGCCATGCTGATCGATATGTGCGTGAGACATTTTTGGGATTGGTGGCTTATTGGCGTCCAGTCCACTGCAAACTGGGGTTGGGATATGTGGGATCAGGCCAACCAATTTGTATCGGAAGCCGAAAGCGGGGGTTTGACTACCCTGATTTGTTTTATTCTTTTGGTGTCACGAAGCTTTGGAAGGATTGGAAATGCGCGGAAACTGATTGCCGGTGACCGAGATAAGGAAGTGATGTTATGGCTTCTAGGAACTGCTCTGTTCACATACATCGTGGCATTTTTCGGGATTAGCTGCAGCGATCAATTAGTGTTTTCGTGGTTTGCAACACTCGCCCTGATTGCCGCCGGGACGGCATCCGTGCTGAACACAAAGGCCGTCCCCGAGGTTGAGCCAAGTCCAGTACTCGTTGGATACCGGCCGCGATATGCCTCACCCTCAGCTTTGTCACGAACCCGCGTAGGCTCTTGACGCTTATGTTTCGCAGTATCACTAAAACTGCCAATTCGGGGTGTCATTAGATGTGCAGCACCGGTTTAATAAAAGGGTGCAGCAACTTTTCAAATGAACATCACTGACGGCGGACACTTTAGCGTTCTTGAAGGGCCTCGAATCTCACTTCAACCTGCCCATTAATTTTATGAACCTATCGGAAACCAGATACGTCGTCATCACGCCTGCGCGTGATGAAGAACCCTACATTGGAAAAACAATTGAAAGCGTGGTGGCCCAAACGATTCGACCCGTCGAATGGGTGATCGTCAACGACGGCTCCACCGACAGAACCGGAGAAATCCTCGACGAATATGCCGCTAAATATCCGTGGATTCGAACACTTCACCGCACCAATCGCGGGTTCCGCAAGGCAGGGGGTGGGGTGGTTGATACTTTCAACGACGGTTATCGCATCTTGAGCAGCAAAGACTGGGACTTTATCGTCAAACTGGACGGAGACCTTTCCTTCGAGCCTGATTATTTTGAAAACTGCTTCGCGCATTTCGCACGCGAACCTCGGCTCGGCGTCGGTGGCGGTGTGATGTGCTATATCGAGAACGGGGAAAAATCGTTTGAAGCGAATCCAACTTTTCACGTTCGCGGAGCGACAAAAATTTACAGACGCGCTTGCTGGGATGCTATCGGCGGTTTCTGGCCCGCTCCAGGTTGGGACACCATGGACGAAGT
>JRHI01001386.1_pt1 | contig 20524 bp, 19 predicted proteins | sample 215371 | NCBI WGS metagenome assembly JRHI01 (sample SAMN02929681, study PRJNA255918) | sediment metagenome | biome: cave system; feature: Ice Cave; material: Sediment; isolation source: sediment from deep within a dark volcanic ice cave with no known source of... ...
ATCTCGGCGCCCAGGAATTCCTGCTCCACCCATCGCGTGGTCACGCGACCGGCGCGAAAGTCCTCGTGTGCCAACACCTCGCGATGAAAGGGAATGGTTGTCGGCACGCCGGCAACCTCGAAGCGTCCAAGCGCCTCCTGCATGCGCTCTCTCGCCTCTTCTCGATCAACGCCGAAGGCGATCACCTTGGCGAGCAGTGAATCGTAGAATGGCGGAACGAGGTAGCCCGGGTAGCAGTGCGTATCGACCCGTATCCCATTTCCCTGCGGCAGGCTCCAGGCCTGAAGCCGACCAGGTCCCGGCATGAAGTTGCGACTGGCATCCTCCGCATTGATGCGACACTCGATGGCGTGACCGTCAAGGCGCACCTGGCTTTGAGTGAAGGAGATCGGCTCGCCGGCGGCAATACGAATTTGCTCGGCCACCAGATCGCGCCCTGTGACCATCTCGGTCACCGGATGCTCAACCTGGATGCGGGTGTTCATCTCGAGAAAATACCAGTGCCGGGTGTCCTCATCGAAGACGTATTCGACAGTTCCCGCCCCTCGATAGTGCACACGCTGCGCCAGACGGACCGCCGCGTCTGCCAGCTCCGCGCGTAGCTCGGCACCAATGGCAGGGGAGGGTGCCTCCTCGATCAGCTTCTGGTGTCGCCGTTGCGTCGAGCAGTCGCGCTCGCCGAGATGGACGACGGTGCCGTGACTGTCACCAAGGATCTGGATCTCGATATGGCGAGCCCGCTCGATGAATTTCTCGATGTAAAGCGAGGGGTCCCCAAACGCCGCTTGAGCCTCCGCTGCCGCAGATACCAGTCCACGCGAAAGCTCGCCGTCGTCCCTCGCCACGCGCATGCCGCGCCCGCCTCCACCGGCGCTGGCCTTGATCAGGAGCGGAAAGCCGTGGCGGCTCGCAAACGTGCGGGCATCCTGGACATCATCGATGCGCCCGGAACCCGGAACCCGAGGTACGTTCGCCTGCACGGCGAGCTGTAGAGCCGAAAGCTTGTCGCCCATCGCCTCGATGGCTTCCGGCGACGGCCCTATGAACGTCACGCCTTCACGGGCGCACAGGCGGGAAAACTCCGCGCGCTCCGAGAGAAAGCCGTATCCGGGATGGATCGCTTCGCACCCCGTGCCCTTCGCTGCCATGATGAGCAACTCGGGCTTGAGGTAGCTGTCTCGCGCCGTCGCCGGACCGATGCAGATGGCACGCGTGGCCATGCTGGCAGGGAGGCTTTCCCGATCGGCAGCAGATACGGCGACGACGGTTTCTATGCCGAGCTTCTGGCAGGCTCGGATCACGCGAACGGCAATCTCTCCGCGATTGGCAATCAGCACGCGCTTGAACGGCGGAGCTGGCATCTGTCCTAGCTCTTCTTCACCGGCGCTACGAAGATGAGCGGCTGATTGAACTCCACGAGGCCGCCGTTCTCGGCGAGAATCTGGACCACTTCGCCATCGACGCCCGCCCTGATGGAGTTGAAGAGCTTCATGACCTCGATGAGACAAACGGTGTCATCGGCGCGGACCTTCTGCCCAACCTCTACAAACGGCTTCTCGCCGGGGCCCCGGGCTCGATAGAAAATGCCGAGCATCGGAGCACGAATGGCGATTGTGCCTTCAGGCACCGGCGTATCGGCTACGGGTATCGGGCGACTGGAAGCGGGGGGCGTAGAAGTCTGGACTGCCTGAGGGGCGCTCACCGCTGCGACGCGCGCCGGGCCCGAACCCTTCGCCTCGCCGCCTCCGTTGCGAACGACATGCAGCCGAAACCCACCCAGGACGAGGTCGATCTCGTTGAGATGTTCGGCCGCATCGATGATTTTGAGGATGCTTTGAACGTCTTTGTAGGTCAGGTCCATGTTCGCTTCGCCGATTGGAGCATCCGCTTGGGAGGTTGCGATGGCTTCGCCTTGCGCGTATTGCCCAGGGACGCCTTCTGTCTCGATGAGGACGGTGGACGGGAGACAATGCGCGCGGGCAACGCGGCAGGTTCCCCGCCGAGCTTGGCGGAAATATGCGCGGCGCAGGTTTGCAGATCCGACACGTGCCGCCGCAGTCTATCCAGGGAGTGGCTTGCTGCCGGAGCCATCACGGCCAACCCGGCAACGACCAATCCCGTGCGGTTATGCACTGGGACGGCGAGGCAATTTACGCCCGCCAGCAACTCCTGATCGTCCTCGGAATGACCTCGGCGACGGATGGTATCCAGCTCGCGTGCAAGGCCCCGTGCGCTGGTGATGGTGTTTTTCGTGTAGGCCTGCAACGGAGCCTCTGCGAAGATGCGCTCGCGCACCGCGGACGGTCCGAACGCCAGCAGAAGCTTGCCGCTGGCGCTGCAATGAACCGGCATCGGCATCCCGGCTTTGACGTCGACGCGAAGGGGAGCGGTGGATTCGACCCACTCGACGAACGAGAGATTGCCGGCCTTGAGCACCACCAGATTGATGCGCGCGTTGAGCCGCTCGGAGAGTTCGTTCATCAACAGCCGGCGCGCGCCGTGCGACGCCCCGTGCCTCAGGGCACTCAGGGCGACATCTTCGAAGCACGATCCGATTTGATAACGTCGCGTGAGCGGATCCCGCTGCACGAATCCCGCATTCTCCAGGGCGCGCGCCAGCCTGTGCGTTGTCGGTTTGGGCAACTTCACGGTGCGGCTGAGCTCGGCCAACGCAAGCGGCCCGCTGCTGTCAGCAATATGCGTTAAAAGACGGAGCGCCTTCAGGATCGGCGATTTGTCTGTCGCGGAGGGCAAAGGCAAATTCCGTCCCATGGAACGTTTCATATCGTTTCTTGAGATTGCGAACCTAATGATGCTGGCTGTGCTGTCAAGCGCCCCAAATCGGGCTTGCCAAGTCCCCGCAAGGCTCAGGGCTCGGGAAACCCCCCATAGGCAGCCCAAGCACCGCCGGCGAGATATCCCGCATCGCATGGAACTGTGGTGCCTGTGACGCCGGATGCTGCCGGAGAAAGGAGGAAGTGGATCACCTCGGCAACCTCGGCCGGTTGCAACAGCCGTCCCATGGGAGTTGCTGCACGGATCGTATCGAAGTGGTCGCGACGGCGGTTGATGAAGGGAGTCTCGGTCCAGCCAGGCGCCACCGCGTTGACCCGAACGCCCTTCTTCGCCCAGTGAACCGCCAGGGCCTCGGTGAGGCTCACGATGCCCGCCTTTCCGGCGCCGTAGGCGAGCACCGGACCCGACCGAAACGAGAGAACAGAAGCCAGGTTGACGATCGCACCGGCACCGCGCTTGGCCATCGCGCCTCCAACCACGCGGCACGGGGTGAAAGTGCCCGTCACATGCGAATGCAGCACGCGATCGAAGGACTCGGGCGCCAGGTCCTCGATCGGCGTCGCCGTCGGCGTGATTGCCGCACAGTTGACGAGGCCGTTGATCGGCGGCAGCTGCCCGCCCAAAACATCGTGTGCAGCATGCACGTCGGCCTCGCTCGTCGTATCGGCTCGAGCGACGAAAGCATTGGGCGCGAGTTCCTTCGCCAAGGCCTCGGCGCTATCAACATTCAGATCGACGAGCCCGACCTGCCCACCGTCGCGCACCACACGTCGCGCCGTCGCTGCGCCGATGCCGCTGGCACCACCTGTAATGATGACGGACAAGACGCTCATTCCGCAGCTCCGCGTAGCTCGCCGCAATCAGCCAACAGCTTGACGAGGCCGGTACGCACCTCGGCTGGTCCCGCGAGCGCTGCCGCTTCGAGCGGCTTGGAAACGACCGGAGCGGAGTTCGTGCCGCAGACGCGCAGCACCGGCGCGTCCAGCCAATCGAAGAAACGTTCCTGAATCTCCTGCGCGATGCGCGCGCCATGCCCCGTCCCACGCGCAGTCTGCTCGACGATAGTGACTCGGTTGGTCTTTCGGATCGAAGCACCGATGGTCTCCCAGTCGATGCCCAGCGGATCGAGAGAGCGCAGGTCGATCACCTCGGCATCGATCCCGGTCTCATCGGCAGCGGCGACGCAGACCGGCACCATCGAGAGGTAGGTGAGAACCGTACAGTCGCTGCCCGGTCGCACGACGCGCGCCTTGCCGAGAGGAACGATGTAGTCCCAATCCTCGGCCGGCACAGGGCCGGTCTGCTGGAAGAGATCATTGTGCTCGACCACCAGGACGGGATCGTCGCAGCGCACCGCGGCATTGAGAAGGCCGATATAGTCGTAAGGATTCGAGGGCGCGACGATGCGCCAACCCGGCCAGAGCGCAAACAATCCGCTGGCGTCCATCGAATGTTGCGAGCCGTATCCAGCACCCGCCGAGACGCGGGAGCGAACGACGACCGGCATCGGGAAGCCGCCGCCGAACATGTGCCGCACCTTGGAGAGCTGATTGAAGAGCTGATCGGCGGCGACCAGGCAGAAATCCGGATACATGATCTCGACCACGGGACGAAGTCCGTTCATTGCCATGCCGAGCGCCATGCCCGTGAAGCCGTTTTCGCAGATCGGCGTGGCGATCAGCCGCTCGGGAAAGCGGTCAACGACACCGCGCGTCGCCCCGGCGGTACCGCCGCGCATGCGGTGGACGTCCTCGCCGAGCACATAGATGCGTTCGTCGCGTGCCATGTTGCGCGCCATGGCCTCGCCCATCACGTCGATGAACTTCATCTCCGCGAGCTCGGAGGCCGGCACGTCTTCCAGCTCGCGCACGCGGGCCGTCCCGAGCTCGGATAGGTCGCCGCGGATTCCGCTCTCCACCTCCGCTGCATCGGGCCACAAAGAAGGCGTCACGCGCCGACGGTTGGTGCCGGGCTCGGGCTCGGTCATGGTGTTGGCTGCGTCTTCGACGAGCTTGCGCGCACGCGCCGAAAGGCCGGCCGCGTGCTCGGCGGTCATCACGCCGAGATCGGCAAGCTTGGCCGGGAAGGTGCGCACCGGATCGCGCCGGCGCCACTCTTCTTCCTCCTCTTTGGGGCGGTAGCCGAAGGCCGAGCCTGGCGCGGGCCCCTGCTGGTGGAAGAAGCGATAGGTCTTGGCCTCGATGAGCACGGGACCGCGATCGCGGCGGATGCGCTCGGCTGCCCACTGCACAGCCTTCCGCACCGCGTACGGGTCCATTCCATCGACCTCGATCGAGGGCACCCCGAGACCTGGACCGCGTGAACTCAGGCGCGGCTCACGCGTCTGTTCGCGCACGTGCGTCGAGACGGCATAGAGGTTGTTCTCGACGAAGAAGATGACCGGCGCATCGTAGAGCGCAGCGAGGTTCAAAGATTCCGCGGACGTGCCCATCTGCAGCGCGCCGTCGCCAAAGAACGTCACCGAGATGTTGCCGGTCTTGAGGAGCCTGTCTGCCAAGGCGTAACCGACTGCGTGTGGAGGGTTGCCGCCGACAATCGCATTGGATCCGAGCACGCCGGCTTCGGCGCAGCGCAGATGCATCGAGCCACCGCGCCCGCCGCCAAAGCCCGGCGCGAGCCCCATGATCTCCGCCATCGTGCGCCGTACCACCTCACGCATGTCGAAGGTGGGCTCGGCTGCACGTGGATCATAGTCGGCAGGGGTCGAGCTGTTCAGAACCTTGGCCAGGAACTGGTGATGCATGCGGTGCGTGCCATTGATCTTGTCGCTGGTCGTCAGCGCCGACATGCAGCCGACGGCGCCGCCTTCCTGGCCGATCGAGGCGTGGGCAGGTCCGTGCAGCAGGCTCTCACCCTTGAGCTGCAGGATGACCTCTTCAAAATGGCGGATGAGATAGAGCTGCTCGGCCATACGCGCGAGAACAACCGGATCCTCGAGCCGCAGCTCGTCGTCCGACACGGAAAAGCGCGCCCAAGTGGTTGCGGTCGTGATGGGCTCGAGCGTGGGCATATGCGGGTGTGTGCTCCCTCAGTAACGCCAGGATTGCAGGCGGGTCTCGACCCGCTGCAGGACGACGTCGATCAGCGTGCCGATGATGCCGATGAGAACCATGGCGCCGATGGTCAAATCGGCAGCCAGCGACTGTTGGCCCTGAAGGATGAGATAGCCGAGCCCATCGCGGCTCCCGGTCCCCGCGACGATCTCGGCGGCGATCAGGGCCATCCAGCCTGCGGCGAGTCCAATCCTGAGGCCGGTCATCACGTAGGGTAGTGCACCAGGCAGCGCGACCTCCAAGAGGACGGTGTGGGCGCGGGCACCGAGAGTGCGAGCTGCATCGATCAGGCGTTTGTCCACCAGTTCCACGCCGCGGAACGCATTGATCAGGATCGGTGGAAAAGCCGCGGTGAAGATCACGTAAGCTTGGGCATTGTTGCCGGCTCCGAACCAGAAGATGGCGAAAGGTGCCCAGGCGATCGGCGGGACGCACCGGAACAACTCGAACAGCGGTGTCACCATGTGATTGATGGGCCGGACGAGGGCCATCAGCAGGCCCAATGGAATGCCGACGACCGCGGCCGCCGCAAATCCGCTGAGCAAGCGGACGAGACTCGCAGCTACGTGCGTCCACAAGGCACCCGCACCAAGAGGCTCGTAGGCAAGCACGACGATCCGATGGCCCACCGCATAAGGCGTTGGCAAGAAATCCTTCGAAACGCCGAGGTAAACCACCGCTGCCCACCAGAATGCGACCCAAGCCAACACGACAGCGGCAACAACGGCCGGCTTGCTCCCAAGCATCACAGCTCGGCGCGATCGGCTGCGCGTCGGGATCACCAGCATCGCATCAATGGAGGCGGGGACGTCAGTCATCCGTCTCTCTCCACGGCACGATATGGCGCTCGATCACCAGGAATGCCCAGTTCATGAGGAAACCGATGACGGCCACTGCAATCATGCCGATCATGATGATCTGCGACTCCAGATTGCGGTAACCCGTCATGATCAGGAAACCGAACCCAGACAGGGACACGACCAACTCGGCCGCGACGATGGTTGCCCACGACGTGCCGAGCGCGATCCTGAGCCCGGTCATGATGGCCGGCAGCCCTGAAGGGAGCGCCACCTCGAGGAGCAATGTGCGCTGCGAGGCGCCGAGGCTGCGCGCCGCTGCGATCAGCTCGCTGGGCGTCTCCTTGATGGCGAGGTAGCTGTTGAGCAGGCACGGCACAACGGCGGCGACGAACACGACAAATGCTTTCCCTCCGAGCCCGATGCCGAACCAAAGGATGGCGAGTGGTATCCATGCCGGTGGCGGGATTGGGCGCAGCACGGCAAGCAGCGGGCTGAAGACGACCTCGAGCGGCCGCCACCAGGCCATGGCGATACCGAGCGGCACACCGATAAGAACGGCGCTGAGGTAACCGCTCAGCATCACCACCAGGCTTGAGCGGAAGTGCTCGTACCAAGGCACGTTGAGGTAGCCACGATAGATGTCGAGCGCACCTTCGAGCACGTCGGCGGGCGGTGGCAGGATGAGCGGATTGACCCGCCCAGTGGTCGTCAGAAACACCCAGAATGCGATCACGCAGGCGATCGAGACGATGCCGTAGCCGATGCGCTGCAGTCTCTGGAGACCCACTGGTCAGCTCCGCAGCGAGATTTCGCTTTTGACGAGGCCCCAGACCTCGGCTCTCAGATCCTGAAAGGCAGGACGGCGGATCACGTCCTCGAAGGACGAGGTGCGCCAATGCGGGTTGCCGGCTGTAGCGCTAACGTCGAGAACTTTTTTCACGCGTCCGGGCCGACGCGTCATGACGACGATGCGGTCGGCCAGAAATACCGCCTCCTCGACGCTGTGAGTGATGAAGAGCACGGTCGGGCGCTGCTCCGACCAGATGCGCACGAGCTCTTCTTGCATAAGCTGGCGGTTCTGCGCATCGAGCGCCGCGAAGGGCTCGTCCATCAGCAGAACGCGGGGGCGCATGACAAAGCTGCGGGCGATGGCCACCCGCTGCTGCATGCCGCCCGAAAGCTGGCGCGGATAGTGGTGCTCGAAGCCGTCGAGGCCGATCAGGTTGATGTAGTGACCGATGAGCTCGTTGCGTTCGGCCGGCGGCATACCGTTGATCCGCAGGCCGAACTCGATGTTGTTGCGGACCGACTTCCACGGAAACAGGGAGAAGTTCTGAAAGACGATGGCTTTGTCGGGACCTGGCTCGGTGAYGGCACTGCCACCGAGGAAGACCCGGCCCGACGTTGCGTGCAGCARGCCGGCAGCCATGTGCAGGAGTGTGCTCTTGCCGCAGCCGGACGGGCCCACGACGACCAGGAATTCGCTCTCATTGATGTGAAAGTTGAACGTATCGAGCGCCCGCACTACGGCGTTGCGGCTCGAAAACTCCATCACGACATTCTCGTATCGCAGGTCGTTGGTCATGCGAGGCCTGATCCACCCTGGGCAAATACCCCCGCGCAGTCCGAGGGAAGTCGCCTCGACACAGAAGCGGACCGCAGTTGGAGTAGCGACCCGCTTCCCGCAACGCGTCAGCGCGCGGGCAACGCCGCCGCCTTGTCGAGCCATCCCGTGTCGACGAGCTTGCTGACGGCGGCCTTGGTGACCTCGGGCTCCTTCATGCGGCCGAGGCGGACATAGAAGTCCGTAATGCCGTCGAGCGCCTCGTAGACGTAAGCTTTCTGGCCGCCAGCACCCTTCATGACCTCCAACTGCTTCTTGATAGGCCAGAGATCGAGCGCCAGGTCGAACTCCTCTTTGAGAAAGTCCTCCGGGGTTTGTGCACCACGGAACTGGTCCCATTTCTTATAAAGGGCGTAGGAGCGGCTGCGGTCGACTTGGGCCCAGGCCACAGCTTCTAGCGTTGCCCGCAGCCAGCGCACGGCTGCGTCGGGATTCTTTTTCGCGAACTCCGGATGGATGACCCAGACGGAGGGGATCTTGAGGCCGGCTTCGAGTCCGTCGCACAGCACCTTCATGCCGCGCCCGCGCGCAGCAGTCGTCTGCGGCGCCCAGAGCTGGGCCAGATCGCCATTGCCCGCTATGAACGCCGATAGTGACGCCTGCTGCTCGCTCGGCAGCACCTGGACGTCATTCATGGTCAGCCCACGCATCTTGAGGCAGCTCTCGACCATGTAATGACCCGTCGATGCGGTGGTGATGAACACCTTTGCGCCTTTGATCTTGGAAGGGTCTTTCTTGGCCGCATCGACCCAGTCCGGCCGACCAATCAGCTGGTGCATAACGGCCTCCTCGCTGATCACGCCAGCGACGATCAGGCCGAGCTTGTAGCCTTGAATAGTCGGCGGGGCGCCGATGTGAGCGACATCCCATTCGTTGGTGGCGGCGGCCTGCACGATCGGCGCGCCCGAAGGATACACCTTGATCTCAGGGTCGAGCCCCCACTTTGCGTAGATGCCCTGGTCCATCGCCGTGAACTGCGGAAAAGATGGATACCAGACCTGGGCCGCGATCCGGATCTTGTCATGCTGCTGAGCGGCAGCAGGCAGGGCGAACGCGGCAACCACGAGGCCAGCCATGAGTCCGGGGACGTGTTTCAGCATGCTTCTAAGCATCGGCATCTCCTCCGTTGGCGCTCTTGAAAGCGCTTTCTTTGGCGCTGTAAGCGCTTGCATTAAGTGAAGTGAAATGGAACATGCGCTATTCGAGGTGTCAAGCGCCAGGGATGCCGCGAGGTTGATCGCCTGGCCCTCGCAGCCAAACCCGGTGCGCGCACGAGGCTCTGGTGCCGCCAAATCAAGGGAGGAAAGCATGGGTGAATTCAGTGGCCGGTGCGTCGTGATCACGGGCGGCGCAGGCGGCATTGGCGTCGAGACGGCAAAGGCTTTTCTCGCAGGTGGCGCAAGAGTTCATCTCGTCGATATCGATCACGGCAGGCTCGAGGCAGCTCTGGCAAAACTCGGCAAGCCCGCGGAAGCGACTATCCATACGTCGCTACTCGACGGTCCCGAGGCCTGCGCCGCGGCTCTCGACTCCAGCGGCGGGCCAATCTACGCGCTCGTGCATCTCGCAGGCGTTTTCGAGCATGATCCCATGACACCGGATGACCGCAGCGCCTACGACCGTGCCATCGCTCATAACCTGACCAACGGCTACGACATGGCGGTGGCCTTCCGCACACGCTTCGACAAGAGCAACGGCCCGGCCCGCATCGTGATGACGAGCTCCCTGGCATTCCGTCGCGGCTCGGCCGGCTATGTCGGTTATTCGGCAGCGAAGGGAGGCGTGGTGGGCCTGACGCGGGGCTTGGCGCGACAGCTCGCGCCCGATGTGCTGGTGAACGCGGTCGCGCCCGGCATTATCCGAACCTCGATGACCGCGCGATTCGAGGGTAATCAGCAGGGCGTGCAGCGCCTGGCTGAAATCCCGCTCGGGCGCTTCGGCGAGCCGTCCGAGGTCGCGAGCGTGATCGCGTTCCTGTGCTCGGCGGGCTCGACGTTCATGACCGGCCAGACGCTGAACATCGACGGCGGTGCCAACATGGCGTGAGCTGGATTAGCCGAGAATCAATCGGCTGCCGCGCACGCACGAGGCTCGCCCGCGGGGTCCATGCTCATGGCGAGGCTCGGCCGTAGATCCCCTCACAAGCAGCGGGGCCTTCAGTACGACACTGGGAATCGGCGCTCCCGTGGCGATTGCGGTCACAAGGGCGTCGGCGGAAATTTCGCCCATTTGATCGGCAGGAACATCGATCGTGGTCAGTGAAGGCTGGAAATGGGCGGTCATCGGGTGATTGTCGAAGCCTACCAACGACAGCTGTTTGGGAATCTTTACGCCTCGCGTCGCCGCCTCGAACAACACGCCCATGGCCAGGATGTCGTTGCCGCAAATAAGGGCGGTGGGCAGCTTGCACGCCTGCACGAGCTCCCCGAAAGCAGAGCGCGCGGCCTGAAAGGTGTAGGACATCTCGATGGTAGAGGACGGATCGAGCGCAAGTCCGTGACGCTTCATACGCGCGCGCGCTCCGGCGAGCCGCTCTGCAGCCCGATCGTTGCCACTCGTAATCCCGGCGAACATGCCGATGCGGCTGTGGCCGAGTTCCACCAGGTGATCGACGATCGCGGCGCCCCCGTCACGGTTCGAAAAACCGATGGTCGGTCCGCAAGCCGCTCGACCGCTGATATAGGCATTCACAAAGGGTTTCCCCGATCGCTCCAGCACATCCTGAGCCTCAGGATCACGCTCCGCGCCGACAAGAAAAATGCCGTCCACGCCACGTTCGAGCAGGCGGCGAATAAGCTTGCCTTCGACTTCCAACGAATAATTCGAGGAGGACACGATCAGGGTGTATTCGCGGTCGCGCAAACGGTTCATCAGCGCGTTGATGCCGCGCGCGAAAATATCACTGTCGAGCGTCGGCACGACAGCACCGATGGTCCACGAGCGATTGAGGGCGAGCGCGCGCGCTGCTCCGTGTGGAAAATAACCGAGCCGGTCCATAGCCCGATTGACGCGAGCACGTACCTCATCACGCACGAGCGGCGAGTTGTTGAGGACCCGCGAGACCGTGGCAGTCGAAACCTTTGCTGCCCGCGCGATATCCAGCTGGTTGGTCGTGCTGTTCTTGCGTATCTGTGATCTTGGCATCGAGGATTGATGGCCGCGGTTGGGCTTCGAGAAAAGCCGCAGTTCTAGCCTGCAAGCGCTTGCAGAGACGCCGCCTCGATCTCCATGGAAATATCGCGAGGGACGACCTCTGACGAACTTCAGGGTAGCGGTTCAGACGGCGGCGTCAATCGGCTCGAAAGAGCTGTCGGCCGACGCCGCTGCCATTTCAGTATCGAAACGCCTTGGGTTTGAGCCGAGGACAGGGGCAAATGGTTGCCGCACCCGCGTTGGCGGCGGCTCGGCGCAATTTCTCGCTGGCAAACTCCAGGCTCCGCGCTTTACCGAACCAGCACCATGAGCTGGCCGAACAACACGTCTGTCAACTTGCGCCGGCGGGAGCTGGTGGGCTCAACGAGGCCGAGCGTGCGGTGGTGCGATCCGAAGCCGATCCGCTGCAATGCAAGCGAGCTGTGGCCTTGAAACTTTCGCTCGGGAACAATCGAGATGCCGTGACCATGCCTCACCATCGCCTCGATTGCTTCCAGCCAGTCGAGTCGCATTGTCTCACGCACCTCCAACCTGGCGTGCCTGATAGCCGCGTCGATGACGCGGCCGACAGCGGCGTTGGGGCTGTATCGAATGAAGGGATAAGCCTGAGTGAGGCGTCTTGCACTATGCTCGCGCGCATCAGGTGGCGCGATCAAGACGAGGCGCTCGCGAAGAAAGGGCCGCCAATCGATATCGCGCAGAGACGAATCGTAGTCGGATATAATGGCAGCGTCGAGTACGCGGGTTCCTACCTGCCGCAGAAGGTCTTGTGAAAACCCCGAGACGATTTCGATATGCAGATTCGGATGGCGATCGCGGATGGCGGTGAGCACGGCAGGCAAGAGGCCCGTGAGCGTGCTGCCTACCGCGCCCAGGCGCAGGCGACCTTGGACAGCATCATCCGGTGCCAGCTCGCTCTGCAGCTCTTCGTAGCCGGCAATCAGGTCCCGCGCTCGTGCGACAACCAAGGTGCCGGTCTCATTGAGTGCGGGGGGCCGCTTGCTGCGATCGAATAGCGTTGAGCCAAACTCGGTTTCCAAGGCCTTCATCTGAGCGCTGATCGTCGACTGGCTCAAGTCGAGCGCGCGAGCGGCTCCGGCAAACGAGCCTTGCTCGGCAATGGCAACCAAAGTGCGCAGCGCATGCAGACTCACGTCAACCACCTCTCAACGAGCTTTGTGCGTTTGGCACGCTGATAGGCTATCTTCGATTTTCCTGCAGCAAATATTCGCTTTTCTGCGCTTCTTGCAGTGGCAAAGATCCACTAGCATGAGGGGCAGAACCGGAGTAGTGGACCTAAAGTCCCAAAAGACTTGCAGTGACGGAGCTGTGATGGCTGACGTGATCAACGTCTCGCTTTGGCGTGGGAAGGCAGACGGCCGCTATCAGGACTACTCCGTGCCCCTGCGCGAGAGCCAGACCGTGCTCGACGTGGTGACATGGGTACAGCGCAACGCCGACCCGACGCTCGCCTATCGCTTCGCCTGCCGTGTCGGCATGTGCGGCAGCTGCGCCATGACGGTCAATGGGCGGCCCCGCTGGACCTGCCGCACCCACATCTCGAAGGTGGTGGAGGATGGCCGTGTCGAGATCGGCCCTCTCGCCAATCTGCCGCTCATCAAGGACCTCGCCTGCGACATGCAGGCCTTTTTCGAGAAATGGCAGAAGGCCAAGGGCGCATTCACACCGAGCAAGTCGAAGCGTGATCCAATCGAGCGCATCTCGCCGGCGACCGCGCCGCGCCTTGCAGTCGATGCCGGTATCGAGTGCATCAATTGCGCCGTATGCTATTCGGCCTGCGACACGGTGCGCTGGAACGAAGAATACCTGGGCCCCGCGGCCCTCAACCGCGCCTGGACGCTCGTCAACGACGTGCGCGACGGTGGCAACCGCGAGCGGCTCGGGGCCGTAGCGGCCAGCGGCGGCTGCCACGCCTGCCACTCTCACCAGAGCTGCCAGGAGCACTGTCCCAAGGCACTCAATCCGACAGCTTCCATCGCCGGTCTCAAACGCCGCACGATGCAGGCCTACATGCGGGGCGAGTTGTAGTGATGAGCGTCCGCCAAACACGCACGACTGTCATCCCGGCATTTGTTGCCGGGATCCATCGTGCAGCGGGCTCCCTGCAGCAAATGTCGTACGACGCGTGCACGGACAGCACGCGTGGATGGCTGGATCCCGGGGACATGCCCCGGGATGACATTTGTCGCGCGGTCGGAGCCACGCCATGAACCTGCGGCTCTACATCCTGCAGCGGGCGACGGCGGCGATCATGGCGCCGCTGGTGCTGGCACATCTCGTCGTTATCTACTACGCCACGAGTCGCGGCTTGAGCGCGGCCGACATCCTGGGGCGGACCCGCGGAAGCGTCGGCTGGGGCCTGTTCTATGCGCTCTTCGTGCTGGCGGTCTCCACGCACGGTGCCATCGGCGTGCGCGTCGTTGCGTCGGAATGGGCCGCGCTCAGAGGGCGGCAGCTCGACGTGCTGATGTGGGGCGTCGGGCTCGTGCTGGCAGCGCTCGGGCTGCGGGCCGTGGTAGCGGTGGTGCTGCCATGAGAGCGCCCGGCAAGCTCCACGCGGCCGCGCATCGCCGTGACGCCCTGTGGATCGCCTTCCTGGTGCACCGCGTCTCCGGGCTGGCGCTCGCGTGCTTCCTGCCGCTGCATTTCCTGGCGCTGGGGCTCGCCATCGACGGCGAAGCGCGCCTCGGCGGATTCCTGAAATGGACGGCCAACCCGCTGGTGAAACTGGCCGAGATGGGGCTCGTGTTCCTGCTGGCAGTGCACATGCTGGGCGGCATCCGCGTTCTGCTGATCGAGAATCTACCGTGGCGCGAAAATCAGAAGCAGATCGCCACCGGCGCGCTGGCCATCGCCGCTCTGGCGGCGATCGTGTTTCTGATCCGCGCGGCGTGAGCGAGGACATATGCTCGAGCGACTGAAGACCGATATTCTCATCCTGGGTTCCGGCGGCGCCGGCCTATTCGCGGCCCTGCACGCCCATCAGGCCAACCCACAGCTGCAGGTGACGGTCGCCACCAAGGGCCTGCTCGGCAAATGCGGCTGCACGCGCATGGTGCAGGGCGGCTACAATGTCGCGCTCAATCCAGGTGATTCCATCGAGCGCCATTTCATGGACACCATCGAGGGCGGCAAGTGGCTACCCGACCAGGCGCTCGCCTGGATGTTGGTGGAGAAGGCGGTTGAGCGCGTGCACGAGCTCGAGAACGAGATCGGCTGCTTCTTCGACCGCAACGCCGATGGCACGCTGCACGGCAAGGCCTTCGCGGGGCAGACCTTCGACCGCACCGTGCACAAGGGCGACCTCACCGGCATCGAGATCATCAACCGGTTGATGGAGCAGGTGTGGGCACGCCCGGTCCGGCGGCTGGAGGAGCACCGCGCGGTGTCGCTGGTTCCGGCTAAGGATGGTAAGTCGCTTTCGGGCGTGCTGATGATCGACATCCGCAGCGGGCGCTTCCGCTTCGTGGAGGCCAAGGCCGTGCTGTTGGCAACCGGCGGCGGTCCGACCATGTATCGCTATCACACGCCCTCCGGCGACAAGAGCATGGACGGGCTCGCCATGGCGTTGCGACTGGGATTGCCGCTGCGCGACATGGAGATGGTGCAATTTCACCCCACGGGCCTCCTGGCCGGGCTCGATACCCGCATGACCGGCACTGTGCTGGAAGAAGGTCTGCGCGGCGCCGGCGGGCACTTGTTGAACGGAGCGCAGAAGCGCTTCATGGCCGACTATGACCCGAAGCTCGAGCGCGCCACGCGCGACGTGGTTTCCCGCGCGATCTACGCCGAGATGCGGGCCGGCCGCACCACGCCCAACGGCGGCGTCTACATCAAGATGGGGCACCTCGGGCCCGAGAAGGTCGCCAAGCAGTTCAAAGGTATGGTGGAGCGCTGCGCCGATTGCGGCTTCGATCTGGCCGGCGGGCTCGTGGAGGTGGTGCCGACAGCGCACTATTTCATGGGCGGTGTCGTCTGCAAGATCGACACGTCGACGGAGCTGCCCGGCCTCTTTGTTGCCGGCGAGGACGCGGGCGGTGTGCATGGTGCCAACCGGCTGGGCGGCAACGGTGTCGCCAACTCGACCGTGTTTGGCGCCATTGCCGGCGATGTGATGGCGGATTGGGTGGCGACGAATAGTCATCGCGCACCTGACGAGGAGCTTCTGAGCGCCGAGCTGGAACGTGTGCAACAACCGTTTACTCGCAAGGGCGGCGACCTAAATCGCTTGCGCGAGACCCTGCTCGACGCCATGTGGGATGATGTGGGTGTTCTACGCGACAAGGCCGGGCTCGAGCGTGGACTGGCCAAGCTTGGCACGATCGAGGATGATCTCATGGAAACGGGCGTGTCCGACAACGACCGCGCCTTCAACCTCACCTGGCACGACTGGCTGAACCTGCGCTCCCTCGTGGAGATCTCGAAGGTAATCACCGTCGCTGCGCTGAAGCGCGAGAACAGCCGTGGAGCGCATTACCGCGAGGATTTCCCTGGCGAGGGCGACCTTGCGACATCGACGTTTACCGTAGCGCGACAGCAGGGCGGCAAGCTCGACATCGCCGACGAGCCCGTACAGTTCACCATCGTCCGGCCCGGCGAGACGCTGCTGAAGGAGGCCGCGGAATGACGCGCAGTGTCCTCGCGGGGACGAGCCCCGCGATGACATGTGCGGCTCGCGAGGTAATGCAATGATCCCCATAGCTTCTCTGCAGAAGACTGCCGAGCAATTGATGGCCAAGGCTGCCATCGAGATTCCCGAGGACTATCTGGGCGGTTTGCGCCAGTGTGCGAACACCGAGAAAGGCGATCTCTCGGCCTTCGTCATCCAGGCCATGCTTGAGAACTACGAGGCGGCGAAAGAGGACCGACGCGCCATGTGCGGCGATACAGGCGTGCCGCGCTGGTACGTCAAGATCGGCAATGAGGCGAAAATCCAGGGTGGGCCGGTCGCACTCGAGGCAGCCCTGCGCCGCGCCACCGCCAACGCCACGCACGACATACCGCTGCGACCCAACCGCGTGCACCCGCTCTGGCGCACCGACCACAACAACAATTGCGGCATCGGCGCGCCGGAGATCGAATACTCCTTCCACCCCGATGCCGACTGGATCGACCTAACCACCGTGCATAAAGGCGGCCTGTTCGGCACCGACTACCGCATGCTGTTCCCCGGCGACGGCATCGACGGGATCAAGCGCTTCTATCTCGACACGCTGATCGCCTTCGGCCGACGCGGCCTGGCCTGCCAGCCCGCGATCGTCGGCGTGGGGCTCGGCGGCTCCAAGGACATCTCGATGATCCTGGGCAAGCAAGCCTCCTGCCTGCGCACGGTCGGCTCGCGCAATCCCGATCCAAAGATTGCAGAGTTGGAAGCCGAGCTGAAGGAGCTTGGCAACAACATCGGCATGGGCGCCATGGGGTTCATGGGCAGCTCCATGGTGGTCGACTGCCACATCGAGGTCGGCTACTGCCACACCGGCGGCATGCCCATGAGCGTGCACATGTTCTGCCTGTCCTCGCGCCGCGCCACGGCCCGCGTGTTTCCAGACGGGCGCGCCGAGTTTCGCACGGACCCCCAATGGTTCACGGATTACATGCGCCGGTCGACGGTCGAGTGGAGCGCTCCGGAAGCCAAGCAGGCGGCCGAATGAAACCTGGGCGGTTCGAGACCGCTATCTGATGCTGCCGGCGATAGACAATGGCCTTACACAATCGGCCAGGTCGGCCGGACGCGATCCCTAAGTCCAGCGCGTTCGGCGATGCGGGCACCGCGCACTTTGGCCTCTTTGAGTGCCGCCTTCTCATCGATGCTCAGCACCGCCTTGTCGTGCATGAGCACGCGGCCGTCGCAGATCACGGTATCGGCGCCGCCCCGACACGCAAAGACCAGATTGGCGATCGGGTTCAGCACCGGCTGCCACTCGGGGCTCTGCATGTCGAAGATGGCGACGTCGGCCTTCTTGCCGACCTCGAGCGAGCCGATCTCATCGCTCCACAGAGCCGCCCTGGCGCCATTGACGGTGGCCATTTCCAGTGCGGTCTCAGGGGGCATGATCGTCGGGTCGAGACGCTGTGCCTTGCAGCCGCCGGACACCAGGAACATTTCGCGCACGATATCGAGATAGTTGCTCGACATGGCGCTGTCGGAGCCGAGGGCAACCGTCACCCCGAGCTCGATCATCTCCGGAAAGCGGCCGAATTCGATGCTGCCCAGTCCCAGACGGTAGCCGGTCGAGGGCGTGCAGGAGACCTTGAGATCGTGGCGCATGCACAAGACGATCTCCTTCGGGCTGGCCCAGCCCATGTGGATCAGGAGCACGTTGGGGCCCAGCACGGCGAGCGCGGCCATGCGCTCCACATCGGGCATGCCGAATTTGACGCGGGAGGCGACCACCTCGTCGCGTGCTTCCGAGGCATGCAGGACGAGGCCGACGCCGTATTCGTCGGCCTTTGCCTTGATCGCGCGAATGAGATCGTCGGAGCAGACGGCAAGCACACGAAGCGCAAACCATGCCCGCACCCGTCCGCCGTGCATGCCATTCACAGCCTTGAAGGCTTGCTCCGCTTTGGCAACGGCTTCGGCCGTGGTCTCGCGCACGGCTTTGGAGGATACGTCGCCCATGGGCGTCGAATGCACGTCGAATGCGATTCTCGCCACGACACCGCGCAAGCCGCTCACACCCATCGCATCGACTATCTTGTGCGGAAAATAGTTGCCGGGATCAACGAAACAGGTCGTCCCGGCTCGAATGAGCTCGAGCTGGCAGCAGATGGCCGCCCAGTAGGCGTCTTCCTCCATGAGCTCCGCCTCGTAGCGGTAGAGCCGTTCGAGGAGATGGATCGGTATGTCGCAACCATCGGCGAGGCCGCGACCGAGCTGTTGGCTGTTGTGCACGTGCGTATCGATCAATCCGGGCAGCACCAGCTTCCCGGCGGCATCGATGATGGTGGTGTCGGCACGCGAGTGATCCTCGAGCGCCGACGTCTTGCCGACCTTCACGATGCGATCATTCTCGATGAGAAGCGCGCCGTCGCTGATGATGCGGCGCTCGGCGTCCATCGTGACGAGCCAATCGGCATCTTTGATGAGTGTTGTCGCCATTCTATCGTGCTCCCACTGGCGCATGCGACGCTTTGGAAACGATCCCGCGGCAGAACCAGGCCGAAGCCACGAAGGATCGCGGACCGTCGGGCGCCCCTGCCTCGTAGGCTGCCCTTACGTGCGCGGCGAGGCGCTCGCAAGCATCCTCGTCCAGGGTGGCAACGTATCCACCCATTGTTCCCTCTCCGGTCCGGAACGGCTCCCAGTAGTCCACAAAATTCTCGAAATCGAAGCGAATGGACCCGCTGTCCTGGACGACGTTCTCGAGGCCAGGCGATTGCCAGAGCCGCTCGAGCTCACCGGCTTGCGTGAGCGGCACCGTCATGTAGCGCTCGCGCACGACCAGCGCAGCCGGATCGAACATCGCCGCAGTATCGAGGAAGAGGCGCGCGTGTGGCAGGCCACCCCGGACGTCCCACACAGCGCCGGCAATCGAGCCGCCATCGCGCGTCACGCGCACCATCTCGCGCACGGCGGCGGCCGGATCGGACATGAGGTGCAGGGCAAGCAGGCTCAGGCAATGGTCAAACCGATCGCCCTCGAAGGGAAGATTGGCGGCGTCGGCACAATCGATGGCAACACGCGGGTCGCGATTGTGGGCTTGCGCAAACGCGACGTAGCTCGGTGCGATATCCAGGGCCGTGATCGAGGCCACGTTGGGCGCGCGCTCGGCCAGCAGGAACGTCAGGCTGCCGGTGCCGCAGCCGACATCGAGGACATTTCCCGTTGTGACACCCGCGAAATCGAGAAACGGCCCCGCTAACCGCCGGCTCCAGCGTCCCATGACACGTTCGTAGGCTTCGGCGTCGCGAGCGTTGAATGTCGAGGGCATCGGTCTGCTCAGACTGTGCGCATTCCGATCACGCGAAGATCTCGCCGAGCGTCGAGATGGTCCGCAGAACCTTGCCCTGCTCGAGGCCGGGCCACTGCACGCGCATCAGAAAGTGGTTCACGCCGAGCAGGTCGTTATAGCGCTGGATTTCGTCCTTGACGTAGGCCTTGTCGCCGATGATGAAGCGATCCTTGACGAAATCCTCGAACGGCTGCTGGAACGACTCCGAGCCTTCCGACTGCTTGTCCAGGCCCCAGGAGGAATAGGCGCTGTACTTGTATTGCAGCGCGGCCTTGCACTCCTCCAGCGCTTTGGCCCGCGTCGGCCCGATGTAGCATTCGCGCGTGATGGGCACGTCGGTTGGGAAGGTCTTGCCGACGGCGGCCAGCTCCTCGCGGTACATCTTCATTTGTGGCTCGAGCACACTCAGGTGCGCGAAATTCGTAATCAGCCACGCATCACCGAGGAGCGCCGCCCGCTTCACGGCGACATCGACCACACCAGCGACCCAAATCGGCGGGCCACCCTTGCGCACGGGCTTGAGACCAACGCCGAGGTTGTCGAGCTTGAAGATCTTCCCGTTGTAGGTGACCTTATCCTCGGTCCACAGCCGGCGCATGATCTCGATGCTCTCGTTCATGCGCTGCGCTCGCTCCTTAAGCGGCACCTTGAAGGTCTCGAACTCGGCCTCTCGATAGCCGACACCGATCCCCAGCACGTAGCGGCCGCCGGAGAGCAGGTCGAGGGTCACTGCATCCTCGGCGACGTGCACGGGATTGAGCAGCGGCATGATCAGAATGTTCGGCCCGATCGTCATGCCCTCCGCGTCACGGAGCAGGTAGGACAGCATAGGAATGGGCGCCAGCATCTGCATCGGCTGGGTGAGATAGTGATGGGGCACCCACAGCGACGAGAACCCGCTCTGACGCGCCAGACGCGTCTGCTCGCTCATCTCCTTGATCGCAGCGGCGACATTGATCTCCGGCGGGAACTGTGTGCCGATGTACAAGCCGACTTTCATGCGAGGTTCTCCTTCAGTATGGCCCGCGCACAGCTAGCGCACCGACTGCTTATCCGATCCTGATTACGTACAATCGTAAGCCCGTTCGGAGCCGGCAACTG
>JRHI01001387.1_pt1 | contig 20506 bp, 24 predicted proteins | sample 215371 | NCBI WGS metagenome assembly JRHI01 (sample SAMN02929681, study PRJNA255918) | sediment metagenome | biome: cave system; feature: Ice Cave; material: Sediment; isolation source: sediment from deep within a dark volcanic ice cave with no known source of... ...
GCATCGAACGATTCTGTTTGCGAACTTCTAACTCAGGACACTAGGGCCTGTTCACACCATATGCGTGCACGCGGCGGGGGAGCGCCGGTCGCGGGGCTAGACGCGGGCGACGCGATTGGGTCACGCCCAATAAGGAGCCCGCAACGCCGCCCTGGGGCCGGCGCTCCCCCGCCCCTCCGGGTGATCCTTCGCGTGTAGGCATATAGTGCGAACCGGCCCTAGTAGGACCCCGCCGTGGCGAGATTTTCGAACCGCGTATTTTCGCCGAGGAAGGCAAGCCGGACCATGCCGATCGGTCCATTGCGCTGCTTGCCGATGATGATCTCGGCCACGCCCTTATCCTGCGTGTCCTGGTTATAGACCTCGTCGCGGTAGATAAACAGGATCACGTCCGCGTCCTGTTCGATCGCTCCCGATTCGCGAAGGTCGGACATCACCGGACGTTTGTTCGGACGCTGCTCCAGACTGCGGTTCAACTGCGACAGCGCGAGAATCGGAACCTTGAGCTCCTTGGCGAGCGCCTTCATCGAGCGCGAGATTTCGGAGATTTCCGTGGCGCGGTTTTCTCCATCGCTGACTGCCTGCATCAGCTGCAGGTAGTCGACGATGATCGCGCCGAGCTTGCCGCCGTATTGCCTGGCCAGACGGCGGGAGCGCGCGCGCACCTCCAGGGCGTTCATCGCCGGCGTCTCGTCGATGTGGATCGGCGCGTCGTTGAGCTTGCCCAGCGCACCGGAAAGGCGCTCCCAATCGTCGTTGGTCAAGCGACCGGTGCGAATCTTCTGCTGGTCGAGCCGACCGACCGAGCCCATGAGCCGCATGGCGAGCTGCGTCGCGCCCATCTCCATGCTGAAGATCGCTACCGGCATCTTCAGCACCAGCGCGACGTGCTCGGCGATATTCAGCGCCAGCGAAGTCTTGCCCATGCTCGGGCGGCCGGCGATGACGATCAGGTCGCCCTCCTGAAGCCCGGAGGTCATGCGGTCCAGATCGGTGAATCCTGTCGCGATGCCGGTAACGTCGGAAGGATTGTCGCGGTTGTAGAGAAACTCGATTCGCTCCACGACTTGCGTCAGCAGCGGACGGATATCCTGAAAGCCCTGCTGTCCGCGGGCGCCATGCTCGGCGATCTCGAAAACCTTGGTTTCGGCCTGATCGAGAATCTCGCGCACGCTGCGGCCGAGCGGATGAAACGCGCTTTCCGCGATCTCTCCGCCGGCAGCGGCGAGGCGTCGCAATATCGCGCGCTCGTGCACGATCTCCGCGTAGCGGCGGATATTGGCGGCGGTGGGGACGTTCTCGACCAACGCCGCGAGATAGGTCATTCCGCCGACGTAGTCCAGCTTGTTGATCGATCCGAGCGCTTCGGCGACGGTCACCACATCCGCAGGCTTGTTGTCTGCGACGAGCTGCATGATCGCGTTGTAGAGCAGTCGATGAGCGTCGCTGTAGAAATGATCTCCGCTCAGGAAGTCCGCGATCCGGTCAGCGGCGCCATTGTCGAGCAGCAAGCCGCCGAGCACCGACTGCTCCGCCTCGATCGAATGCGGCGGAAGCTTCAGAGCTTCAATTTGGGTATCGTTGGGCATGCGAGGGAACGTCTGGAGCGCTGCAGTTACATTTTAGCAGGTCGACGCGCGCGTTATGCCTGCCGGATAGCGAGATATCAGCGGGCAAAATCGCTCAGTGCACGGGTGCGGCGAAAGCAAAAAAAGGGCCGTTGCCGGCCCCTTTGCTCGTTTTCCCAACCGCCCCTAATGAAAGCCGTCAGGCAGCCTGATTGCCGGTGGTATCGCCCAGCACGGTGACCGTGATGTGCGCCGCGACGTCGGTGTGCAACGCGATGGTCAAGGGGAAGTCTCCTACGTGCTTCAGCGGACCTTCCGGCATGCGCACCATGGACTTTTCGACGGTGTGGCCGAGTCCTTGCAGCGCTTCGACGACGTCGACGTTGGTCACCGAGCCGAACAAGCGGCCGTCGACGCCCGCTTTCTGCGTCACTTGTATCGTCACGCCCTCGATCTTTTCGGCCTGCGCCTGCGCTTTTGCCAGTCTTTCACCGGCGGCTTTTTCCAGCTCGCCGCGCTTTGCTTCCAGCAGCTTGAGATTCTCCGGCGTCGCGCGCTTGGCCTTGCCTTGCGGGATCAGGAAATTCCGGGCGTAACCCTGCCTGACCTTGACCACTTCGCCAAGGTCACCGACGTTACCGACTTTCTCCAGCAATATGACTTGCATGGCTCGCTCCTATCAGTGCAAATCGGTGTACGGCAGCAGCGCCAGGTAGCGTGCGCGCTTGATCGCCGTCGACAGTTGCCGCTGATAGCGGGCCTTGGTGCCGGTAATCCGGGCCGGCATGATCTTGCCGTTTTCCTGCACAAAATCCTTCAGGATGTCGATGTCCTTGTAATCGATTTGCTTGACGCCCTCGGCCGTAAATCGGCAGAACTTCTTGCGCTTGAACAGGTTGTTGCCGCGTTCGCGCTTCTTGCCATCCTTGCCTTTACCTTTGCCTTTGGCGTTTCTTCCCATGGGACGGGGCATGTCAGTTTCCTTCGTTAGTTTCCGACTTCAGATCGAATTCGTTTACGTGCAGCGCCACGGTGATGCCGGTGCGGTAGCGGCGAGCAAGAAAACCGGTGCAGCGGATTTGCGCGCCTGGTGCGACATCGGCGATTCTCCTTGCCAGCGGACCCAGGGCGACCGCGGCGAGCTCGCATGCCACCCGGCGTTCGCTGCCCGCCTCGACTTGCGTCGATTCGTGCGCGAGCTCGAAATCGAGCGCCGGCACGCCGGCAGGCGTGAACCGCAGCGAGCCGCGCGACTGCAGACGCGCGTCGAGCGTCACCGAGTTGGCCTCCATCCGCTAGAGCGTCAGGTCGATGCGGGCGTCGGCTCGACTTCCGCCGGCGCGGCGGGAGGCGAAGCGACCGATGCCGCGGCGGCAGGCGAAGCGACCGGTGCCGCGACAGGTGGCGCCGCGGCCACCGTCCCGCCAGGGGACAACGAGCGCGACTTTTCTTCCTTCATCATCGGCGACGGGGCGACCATTGCCTCGGGCATCGCGACGATCAAGTGGCGCAGCACCGCGTCGTTGAACTTGAACGCGTGCTCGAGCTCGGTCAGGGTCGGCGCGTCGCACTCAATGTTCATGAGCACGTAATGCGCCTTGTGAACCTTGGCGATGGGATAGGTGAGTTGCCGCCGTCCCCAATCCTCGAGGCGATGGATCCTGCCGCCGGGAGCGGTCACCATCGAGCGGTAGCGCTCGACCATCGCGGGCACCTGCTCGCTCTGGTCGGGATGAACGATAAATACGATTTCGTAGTGACGCATGCAGATCGCTCCTTGTGGACGTTGGTTGGGCAACGGTCGCTCAGTTGCGTGCCGCGTTGCCGGCGGCCTCCCCGTCTGCGGCGGGTGAGGCAAGGAACCTGAAATTGTATTACGAATCGCCAGATAAGACAATGGCTTAGGATTGAACCACTACCGGATCGTATCGGATCGTCGGTAGTTCATGAGGCAGAACCTGACCGTCCGGGCCGAGATTGCCTGAGACTTAGCCTGGCGGAAGGGGGGCGGGCGCGGGGGCCGGTGTCGTTCCAGCGGTCCGATTCGCGGCGGTCGCGGCCGCCAGAGCCGAATCGCGCTCACCCTTTGGCAGTGCCGCGAGCGTCTTGACGTGGGCGTAGAACCGGCGAAGGTCGCGGCCATTCGCGGCCAGCAAGGCATGGAACTCCGGCACTTTTTGCGTATAGAGACCGACCGCGGCCAGATTCGCGTTGCTGGGACCTTGCGCGAACCAGCCGTCATACGCGGCAAAGCCACCCCATTCTTTTTTCAGCGCGTCGTACGAAGCACGCATCGACGCAAACGCGACGGCCTTGCCGGCGCGCTTCTCTTCGACGCTGGCGGGACTTGCATAGAGCGTCACGAGCTCGCTGCGCACGCGGCCGACCAGGGTCCGGAATCCGTCACGATAGCGTTGGCTGGTGTTGAACTGCGCGGTCAGCGCCGGATCGTTCTGCGCCGCCAGCCAGCGGCTGACCCCCTCCTCCTCGACCGCCACGGCAAAAGATTCGTTGAAGACCGTGTCGTCCTTCGCATACGCGACCTGGTGCGCGAGCTCGTGAAAGATCAGGCGCGCGACCTCGCTATCGGGATAGCGAATGACCGACGACAGCATCGGGTCGTTGAAATATCCGAGCGTCGAATACGCGGGCACGCCTCCCACGTAGACGTCGTCGCCGGTCGAGGCAAGCTGCGACGCTTCGTCCCGGGCCGCGGCCTCGTCGAAATAACCGCGGTAGCTCACGCATCCGGCCACCGGGAAACACCATTGGCGCGGCTCGAGCGAAAGCTCCGGGGTCGCGAATACGTTCCAGAGAACGAATCGCCGCCCGAGGTCGGTGTAGCTTCGATAACTCGGGTTGTCGGGCAGCGCTAGCTCGCGGCTCGCGTATTCGCGAATCGCCAGCACCCGTTCGAGCTTGCGCTTCAAGACCGGGTCTTCGGTGGTGGCGAGGATGGCTGGAATCGGCCGGGCGCGTTCCATCAAATCGAGCTGACCGCGAATGCCTTGCCAGTAATAGCCGGCGGCCGTGCATCCGCCCAGCAACGAGAGAACCAGCAGCGCCGCTACCGCGCGAAGCGGCCTTCGCGCGATGGCCTGCGAGCGCATGGTGAGGGTTTGGCTATCCATCGAACGGATGAGTGCGCAATGTTGTAAAAGTACTATAGTAAACGCATCCCACTCGCGGAAGCACGGCCATGCCTTCCTTGTTCGTCCTATCACTGTTGACCCTGGTCGTGCTCGGCCATCACAGCAACGCGGAAGCGACGATGGTCAAGTGTCAAGGCGACCAGGGAAGCGTGATCTATCAGGACACGCCGTGCAAACCCGGTATGGAATTGCGAAATTTAGATACTGACCCCGCGACGGTCAGCGTGGTTCCCTGGTCATCGGCCGTCGCTGCCACGCCGCCGGCGGTCACGCCGCGCACACGCAGGCCCCAGGTCGCGCGGCGCCCACCCGATGAGAAGATGAGCTCGGGCAAGGCCGCGGAGCGCCGGTTTATCCGCACCGGCATGTCCGAAGCGGAAGTGCTTCGACGGATCGGCAAGCCGGCGGTGGACGGGCACGTCGGCCGCAAGCAGGGCAAGGATGGCAAGCACTGGTCGTACCTTCCGGCCGCGGGAGACCCGGACACCATCACCACGCTGACCATCGTCGGCGGACAGGTCGCCAACGTCGAGCGCAAAGTCGTGCGTTGATCGATGCGCGCTGCTATCCAACGCGTGCGCGAGGCGGTGGTGACGGTCGACGATCGCGTGGTGGCGAGGATTGGCGCGGGCCTCCTCGTCTTGTGCGGTGTCGCGCCGTCGGATTCAATCGCCGGGGCCGATTGGCTGGCGCACAAGATCGTCGCCCTACGCATCTTCGACGACGACGCCGGCGTCATGAACCGCTCGGTGCGGGACAACGGCGGCGAGATTCTCGCCGTAAGTCAGTTCACACTCCATGCGTCGACGAAAAAGGGCGCCCGCCCGTCCTATAGCGGCGCGGCGGCGCCGGAAATCGCGCGGCCCATGTTCGATGCTTTCGTCGCCGCGCTCGAGCGCGAGCTCGGGCGCCAGGTCGCGACCGGGGTGTTCGGCGCACACATGAAGATCGCCTTGACCAACGACGGCCCGGTCACGCTCTGGATCGATTCCGAAACGCGCGAGTAGCACGAGTAGACCCGCGCCAGGCGGGCGCAAAGCGATCAGTCGAGTTGTGAAACGATGTCGAACGATCCCGACAGCGTGCGATGCACCGGGCACTTGTTCGCAATTTCCAGCATCCGCGCGCGCTGCTCCGCGGAAAGCTCTCCCGTGACATGGATATCGCGACGCATCCGGTACACGCCGTCGTGCTCCTCGTGGTCCACCTCGACTTCGAGCGCGGCCAGCGCGATGCCCTTGTGCCGGGCGTACAGCGTCAGCGTGAGCGCGGTGCACGCCGCCAGCGCAGCATCGAGCAGCTCGTGCGGGTCGGGCCCCAGATCCTCACCTCCGACGTCGCGACCGGCGTCGGTGATCACCACGTGCGGTCCGATCTCGATCTGCTGGGCGATCGTCCCGACGCGCGCCTTGGCGGTGCGCACTGCGCGTAACTTGGCCGCCACCCTCAGGTCCGCCTGTGCATTGACGTTATCCCTTGTCGACACTGAAACGACCGGGTCCAAACGCCGCCGCTAACAGCATACCGCCCATGATCGATACGTTTTTCAGGAAATGGATCTTGTTCATCGCGGCATCCGCACCGGTCATGGCCCAGAAATTGTGAAAGACCAGCGTTATCGGGATGGTGAACAGAAACAGCACCAGTGCGGCCCAGCGCGCTTTCCAGCCGACGGCCAGCAGAATCCCTCCACCGAGCTCGATGGCAACGGACAGCGCGGCCAGCACCTGCGCCATGGGCAGGCCCTTGGAGGCGATGTAGCCCGCCGTGCCCGGGAAGTCCGTGAGCTTCTCGAAACCCGACAGCACGAAAATCAAACCCAGCAAGATACGTCCTACCAGTGCAAGCGTGTCCGCGTAGTCCTTCATAGCTCCCCCACAAGTTGCTCAAGTCCTCGCCCCGATCCGACAACGACCGCCGAGCAGGAGGGCCAAACGCATGTCAGATGCGGACGCCTATGGACGCGCCGAGGAGCCGCGTCAATCGTCAAGGTCCCCAACGCGCGGTGACCCCGACCAGCAGCACCTGGCTCGGCGCCGCGTGGTTGAGGCGCGTCTGGTAGCCGACGTCGATGTCGAAGCCTCTTTTCACAGTATAGATCGCGCCGACGCGCGCCACCGACGGCCACACGGACTGCGTGTTGCCGACATTGGTGTCGGTCGCGAGTTCCGCCAATAGGAGGCGCCAGCTCGCGTCGACGGTCCACACGGCGGCCGCGGAGGCGTGATACAGATCGCGGCGTTCCATCGGATGGGCGCGGTTTCGGGTGTAGCCGATATTCGCATGCACGGCAATGGGCGCCAGATCGATGCTGGCTGCCAGCAGTCCATGATAGGTCGGCTTGCCCGAGCCCAGGCCGCGGTCTGCATCGCCCGTCGGCGCGGTGACCCCCGCGCGCACGGCCAGGCTCGGCTTGTCGCCCTCGAAAAAACGCCACTTAATGTCGGCGGCGATGTCGCCCGCGCCGCGAGCGTGGGCCATGTCCCCGGCTATGGTCGATCGCTGGTCGAGCCAGGCCGGGCGCAGGATCGCGTCGAGCTGCGGCAGAACGCCGTAGGAAAGCTGCGGACCGATCTCGAACGATCGATTCGATCCGTCGCGTGTCCACGCGTTGCCGATCTCGAGCTCGAACATTCCGCGCCCCTGCGTTGCCGTGTCCTCGGTGATCAGCGGATGCGCTGCCTGAGCCGCGATCGGAAACGCAAGAACAAACAAGCATAGCGCACGATGCCGCTCGGTGCCTGCGCGCTCGGCCATTTGCGCCTAGAGCTTGTACGCGCGCTTCGCCAGGCCGTAGGCGAGCTCGGGCGCGAGCTCGAAAGCCTCGTCCTCCTCGATCTTGTGCTCGGCCACGAGTTGGGCAAGGAAACGGCAGTCCATCCTCCGCGCCACATCGTGACGCGCGGGGATCGAAAGGAAGGCGCGCGTGTCGTCGTTGAAGCCGACGGTGTTATAGAAACCAGCGGTCTCGGTCGTCTGCTCGCGAAACCGCTGCATGCCCTCGGGGCTGTCGTAGAACCACCATGGCGGACCGAGTCTCAGAATCGGGTAATGCCCCGCCAGCGGCGCGAGCTCGCGCAAATACGCCGTCTCGTCCAGCGTGAAAAGAATCACGGTCAGATCGCGTTCGTTGCCGAAGCGATCGAGCAGGGGCTTGAGCGCATGGACGTAATCGGTTCGCGTCGGGATGTCGGCGCCCTTGTCGCGGCCGAAGCGCTGATGCACCTGCGGATTGTGATTCCGGTACGAACCCGGATGGATTTGCATCACCAGGCCGTCCTCGAGACCCATCTTCGCCATCTCGGTCAACATCTGCCCGCGAAACGCTTCCGCTTCCGCGGCAGTCGCCTTGCCCTTCAACGCCTTCACCAACAGTGCTTCGCATTCGGAGTCACCGAGATCCGAGGTCTGCGCGGTTGGGTGGCCGTGGTCGGTCGAGGTCGCGCCCATGGTCTTGAAGAACGCGCGCCGGTTGCGATGTGCGGCAAGATAGCCGCGCCACGTCTGGCTGTCTTCGCCGGCAAGCTGTCCGAGCTTTTCGACGTTGGCGGCGAAACCCTCGAACTCGGGATCGACCGTCGGATCCGGACGGTACGCGGTCACGACGCGCCCTTTCCAGCCGCTGCCGCGGAGCTTTGCGTGGTGCGCAAGCGGGTCGAGCGGCGACTCGGTCGTCGCAATAACTTCGATGTTAAAGCGCTCGAACAATGCGCGCGGACGGAATTCGGGCTTGGCGAGGCAATCGTTGATCCGATCGAAGATGCGGTCCGCGGACTCGGGCGTCAGGCGCTCGCGCACGCCGAATACCTCGTGGAACGCGTGATCGAGCCAGATGCGTGTCGGCGTTCCGCGAAACAATCGGTAGTTGGCAGCGAACGTGCGCCAGATCTTGCGCGCATCCTTCTCGACCGCGCCGCCGTCGCGGCGCGGGATCGCGAGGTCTTCGAGCTTGACGCCCTGGCTGTAGAGCATCCGGAAAACGTAATGGTCCGGAGTAATGAGCAGCGCCGACGCGTTGGTGAAAGGCTCGTTGTCGGCGTACCACTGCGGATCGGTGTGGCCATGCGGGCTGACGATGGGCAGATCCTCGACTGTCGCATAGAGTGCGCGACTCAAGTCCCGTTGCATCGGGTCGGAGGAAAACAAACGATCGGAGTGCAGGGAAAGTCGGATCATGTCGAGTCCTAGTGTACTGAGTCAGAAATTCGCTCGATAGTTCGCGGCGAAAACGGTCGCCAGGCTGCGTTGCTCGGCCTCACCGTACCACGGGTAAGCTTTCGGCCTCGCGCCTTGCCTGACGCCCGTTTTCATCCGCTCCTTTATCTTCGGAACTTCTGACTCAGTACACTGGCGAGTCGATCGCTGAAGTCAACTGCTCAAGCAACGGAGCGCGTTGCTTGTGCGACGGTGCGTGCGGCGCCGGCGGCGAACAGCGATGTCAGCCAGGTGCTTACGCGGCCGGCGAAGCGTTGATCCGCGGGCAGATCATCGCCGAAGATGGCGCGAATGCCCAGCAGGCCCCGGGCCAGCGCCGCCGGCTCGCCGCCAGCGTGGACTCCGCTGTCGGCGGCAATGCGCGCGAACTCGTCGGCCAGCGGGTCGGAAACCTTGATCGCGATTCCGGCTTCATCGCGGCCGCTGACGTAGCGCATCCAGCCGGCAACCGCGAGCGCAAGTAGGTCGATGCGCCGTCCCGCGTTCAGGTTGTCGCGGACGGTGCCGAGAAGTCGCTGCGGAAGTTTCTGCGAACCGTCCATTGCGATCTGCTGCGTGCGGTGCGGCAAAGCCGGATTGCCGAAGCGAGTGATCAGCGCTTGCTGGTAGGCACCGACATCGATCCCCTTTGGCACCGTCAATGTGGGAGCGACCTCGTCGGCCATCAGGCGGCGCATGAATGCCACGAAATCAGGTTCCGCCGTGACCTGGTAGATGAACTCGTGTCCGGCAAGAAATCCGAGATAGGCGAATGCCGAATGGCTGCCGTTGAGCAGCCTCAGCTTCATCGCCTCGAACGGTGCCACGTTATCGACCAGCTCGGCGCCTACCTCCTCCCATCGCGGTCGTCCGGCGACGAAATTATCCTCGATCGCCCACTGCTTGAACGGCTCGTGCATGACCGGCGCGGCATCGTGCATGCCCAGCGCCCCGTCGTTGTCGGCAATGTCGGCGTCGGTCGTCGCCGGCACGATGCGATCGACCATGGTCGAAGGAAAGCTCGCGTGATCTTCGATCCAGTGCGCGAGCATGGGGTCGCGCGCTTCGGCGAACGCAAGCACCAGGCCGCGAACCAGCGCACCGTTATGCGGCAGGTTATCGCAGCAGAGCACCGTCAGCGCGCCGCGGTGCGAGCGTCGGCGTGTGTCGAGCGCCGCGACAATCAGGCCGACCGCGCTTTGGGGCTGCGCGGAATGCGCCAAATCATGCACGACATCCGGATGCCGCAGATTGAGCTTACCGGTTGCCGGGTCGTGACAGTAGCCCTTTTCGGTAATGGTCAGCGACACGATCCTGGTCTCGGCCGCAGCCAGTCGCGTCTCTACCTGCTCGCGTTGATCGCCCAGGAACAAAACCTCGCGAACGCTGCCGATGATGCGGCGGCGAACGCCGGCCGGGCTTTTTTCAACCGCGGTATAGATGCCGTCTTGTGGCGCGAGCCTGTCGCGAACTTCCGCCGATCGCAGACTCACGCCGCAGATGCCCCAGTTGTCTTGATCGAGTGCGAGTGCATCGTCGCTGAACACGGCTGTCTGCGCCCGGTGGAACGCGCCGATGCCGAGATGAACGATACCGATGCCGATATCGCGCGGGTCGTACCCCGGCCTGGCAATCGCCGCCGGCAGCTCAGCAAGTGTCGCCAGCGATAGCGTTCTCATGCTCGGCCTCCTTGTACGCTCTGTGCGACGCCATCGGTTGCGTGTCGACCTCTGCCGCGATTCGCAATTCCCCGTCGATCCCCACGCCTTTGGCGTGGGGCGACTGGCGACGCCGGGTAGCTCACGCGGCCGGCCTCCTTAACCCTTTTCGCAAAGTCTTCGTTTGCGTGTCGGCCTCTGCCGCGATTCGCAATTCCCCGTCGATCCCCACGCGTTGCGTGGGGCCCCGCGCCGGGTAGCTCACGCCCTCGGCCTCCTTGACGCTCTGCGCAAAGTAATCGTTTGCGTGTCGGCCTCCTGCCGCGATTCGCAATTCCCCGTCGATCCCCACGCTTCGCGTGGGGCCCCGCGCCGGGTAGCTCACGCGGCTGGTTGAGGATGCTCTTTGACGCGGGAGACGAGCTGCGTCGGATTGACGAAGCGCAGCGCGATCAGGAGCCACGCCAGCGTCACGAGCATGTACACCATGGCCATCGCATCCACGGATTGCGGCGCACGCACGCCCGCCGCGAACACCGCGTAATACAGGGCGACGACCAGCGTCTGCGAATCGGGACCCGCAGTCAGGAAGGTGATCTCGAACAGCGCGATGGTCCGCACCAGTACCAGGAGCGACGCCGCGAGAATGCCCGGCCCGAGCAGCGGCACGAGGATGTACCAGAACATCCGGCCCGTGCCCGCGCCGAAGACGCGCGCCGCCGACTCGAGGTTGGGGTCGATCTGCTCGATGAACGGCGTCATGACCAGAATAACGAACGGCGCTGCGGGAATCAGATTGGCGAGAATGACGCCGTAAATCGTGCCCGCGAGCTGGAGCTTGTAGAGCACGGTCGCCAGCGGAATGCCGTAGGTGATCGGCGGCACCATCAGCGGCAGGAGGAACAGCAGCATCAAAAACCGCTTGCCGGGAAAATCGCGTCTTGCAAGCGTATAGGCAGCCGGCACGCCGATGATCAAGGCAAGCGCAACCACCGCGAACACGACCTCAACGGTCACCCAGAGCACGGAGTCGAGCTGAAATTCCTTCCACGCCGCGGTGTACCAGGAAGTGGTCCAACCTTCCGGCAGCCACGTTCCGAGCCAGCGTTTGGCAAACGAGCTGGTGGCGACCGCGGCGATCATGAACGCGATGTTGACCACGAACAGCGTCATCAGCCCGAGCAATAATCCGCGCCACGCGCGGTCGAACCAGTCGGAGGCCACCTGCCGGTTCATATGCCGCCTACCCTTTGCCGCCGGAAACCGGGCCGCGGTAAAACAGATTGCGAAGCCCCAGCACCGCGGCGACGATGATCAGCTGCACGAAGCCCATGATCATGGCGATCGCCGAGGCCAGCGAATAATCGTATTGCTCGAATGCCGCCTCGTACGCCGCGATCGATATGACCCGCGTCGGACCCGCGGGAGAACCCAGCAGCACCGCGGACGGGAACACCGAAAAAGCCTGAACGAAGGCGAGGCAAAAGCACATTGCGAGCCCAGGGGCCAGCAGCGGCAGATAAATGTGCCGGAATTGCGATTTAGGATCGGCCCCCAGCGTGGAGGCCGCGCGCGCGAGTACCGGGTCTATCCCCGTTATGTACGAAAGGATCAGCAGGAAGGCAAAGGGGAAACCCGAGATCACCAGCGAAATGAGAACGCCCCAGTAATTGTGGGTCAGGCGTATCGACCCTTCGTACAGGTGAAAAAATTGCAGGAATTGCGCAAGCCATCCCTTGGGCCCGAAGTAGGTCAGCATGCCTTCGGCGATGAGCACCGTCCCCAACGTGATCGGGACCACGAGGATGGTCGTTATCCAGCGCTGATAGCGCGACTTGACGCGCATCTTGTAGGCGATGGGCATGGCGAATCCGACGTTGATCAGCGTCGCCGGCAGCGCCAGCTTTAGCGTCGTCCAGATCGTCCGCCACAGGTTGTCGGTGGTGAAGAAATGCGAGTAGTTTGCAAGCCAGCCGCCCTCCTTGGGATTAAACGAATCTACCAGCCCGTTGAGGAATGGGTAGACGAAGACGAGCAGCATGAATGCCGCGGCAGGCACCACCAGGAGCAGCGCCGGGTCGAACCTCGCGCGAGGCATCGTTGCGGTCGGTGCAGGCGCTGCGGTTACCGCTGTCATTGCGGCGGGATCTTATCGATGGGATAGACGAGCGCCCGCTCGACCGGCACATGAACCCGAACAGCGTCGCCCAGCATGGTGGTAACCGGTCCACGGACATGCAACAGCGTGCCGGACGCCGTCACGACGTCGAGCAACGAATCGCGGCCGCTGTACTCGACGTTCTCCACCTTCGCCGAAATGGTGTTGAGGCCGCCGGGTCCTTCGCCGACGTAGATTTCTTCCGGGCGGATGGCAACTGCCGCCCGCGAGCCATTGAGCGGCTGCTTGCGCACGCCCACGAGGCCCATGTCGGAGCCTTCGAGAAAGACGCGCTCGCCTTCCTCGCGCTCGACGGTAAGCTCGAGCACGTTACGATAGCCCATGAATCGTGCGACGTGCAGATTCGCCGGCTGCGAATAGACTTCCGCCGGAGCGCCGACCTGCTGCACGACACCGTCTTTCATCACCACGATGCGATCGGCGAGCGACAAGGCCTCGTCCTGGTCGTGGGTCACGTAGATCGTCGCCCGGCCGAGCTGACGGTGAATGCGCCGTATTTCGGCGCGGGTCTCGATACGCAGCTTCGCATCGAGGTTCGACAAAGGCTCGTCCATCAGGATCAGCGGCGGCTCGATCACGATGGCGCGCGCGATCGCGACCCGCTGCTGCTGCCCGCCGGAAAGCTGGCCCGGCAGCTTGTGCTCCTGACCGGTGAGCTGAACGAGCTTGAGCGCGTGCGCCACCCGCGGCGCGCTCTCGGCGGCGCTCACGCCACGCATGCGCAATCCGAAGCCGATGTTCTTCGCCACCGTCATGTGCGGAAACAAAGCGTAGTTCTGAAAGACCATGCCGAAGCCGCGCTTCTCCGGCGGCAGCGTGTCGATGCGCTGCTCGTCGAGCCAGATGCTGCCGCCCGAAAGCTGCATCAGGCCGGCGATGCAGTTGAGCGCCGTCGACTTGCCGCAGCCGGAGGGCCCCAGCAGGCAGATGAACTCGCCGCGCTTCACTGTCAGCGTTAATTCGTTCAGTGCGGCGAAGGCATGGCCGCCGGCGCCCGCGAACCTGCGCGTGACGCGGTCGAGTCTGAGATCGTTGAAATCGTGCTTCATGGAGTCTTCATCAAATACCCGTCATTCGCGCGAAAGCGGGAATCCAGTGACCTTCGTCGTATAACCACAGCACTGCCAAGACACTGGATCCCCGCTTGCGCGGGGATGACGCGGCTGTTTCCAATCGCCGCGACCCTTCGGGTCTTGCTCTTGGACATCCGCGTCACTTGGTTTTCTGGGCGCCGACCTCGCTATCCCATTTGCGGAACGCCTCGACGACCGCCTTGGCTTCGAGCGTCGGGACATGCGGATATTGCGCCAGCCACCCCTCGTATTCCGGCCGGCCGAATTCCCGGAACGCGTCCTGGCTTTCCTTCGGCGCCATCGACAGTGGAACGTTTTTCACCGAAGGACCCGGATAGAAATATCCCTTGTCGTAGGTCAACGCCTGCGCTTCCGGCTTGAGCAGGTAGGCCATCAAGTCCAGCACGACGGCCAGCTTCTCAGGCGGCACGCCCTTGGGGATCACCATATAGTGGGCGTCGTTGACCCAGGTCCTGCATCTTCCTGGCCGCGGGCAGATAGTTGTCCATCACGTTGAGAAACTTCGCCGAGTGATCGGGCAGCAGCTTGACCCATAGCCCCTGGTTGATGCCCGCGGACAAAGCGACGACACCGGTGAGCACGAGATCGATATCGCTGCGACCCGCTCCCTGCATCGCCTTGAGCTTCGCCGGCAACTCGGGCGCAGGCGCCTTGGTGAAATTGACCTTGGCCACCAGGTTCGGATTCTTTGCCTGGTATGCCTCTATCGCGCCCTGGGTCAACGCGAGATCGCCCACGACGTCGACGACGCTTATCGTCACCGGGCTTTTTGGCAAAGCGGGCGTTTGCGCAAAGACGTTGAAACACACAGCGCCAAACAAGGTTGCTGCACATATCGTGCGCGCGCCAATACTTCACTCTTGCAGCAGCATGGGGCTTCAATGAGCCTCCTCTACATGCACTCCCGGCGGCGCGCACGTTCCAACACGTTCGGATGCAGGCCGTGCAAACGACTTGCATCCCGTTTTTTACCTCGACGCTACTCAGCCGTCACTTCGTTTTTTGCGCTCCGACCTGTTGATCCCAGATTCTGAACGCCTCGACCTGCGCCTTGGGCTCGAGCGACTGCGTATGCGGAAACTGCGCAAGCCAGCCTTCGTACTCGGGACGGCCGTATTCCTTGATCGCGTCCTGGCTCTCTTTCGGCGCCATCGACAAGCTCACGTTCTTGACCGCGGGACCCGGATAGAAATATCCCTTGTCGTAGGTGTAGGCCTGCGCCTCCGGCGTCAGCAAATACGCCATGAGATCGAGCACCGCCGCGATTTTCTCCGGCGGCACGCCCTTCGGAATCACCATGTAGTGCGCGTCGTTGATCCAGGTCATGCCCTTGAACGGCGCGACCTTGTAAGACTTGGGAACGATGCCCAGCACGCGCGGGTTGATGTCCCAGCCGGTCATGGTGAGGGTTATATCGCGCGATCCTTCACCGAGTTCCTTCATCACCGCACCGGTCCCGGTCGGGTAGTACTCGATGCAGGTATTGAGGTCTTTGAGATACGCCCAGGTTTTCTCCCATCCATTCACCGGGTCCTTGGGGTTCTTGTCACCGAGGATGTAGGGCAGACCCATGATGAAGGTGCGGCCCGGTCCCGAGTTGGCCGGACGGGCGTAGATCAGCCGGTTCGGGTTGGCCTTGCACCACGTCAGCAATTCGGCCGGCGTCGTCGGCACCTGCTTGACCTTGTCGGGGTTGTACTCGACCAAAGGCCCCGCCGGCATGAATGTCACCACCACGCCGTAATCATGCGCCAGCTCCTGCATCTTAGCGGCTGCCGGCTGGTAGTTCGCGGTCAGGTTCGGGAATTTGCCGGCGTATTCGGGCAGCACTTTGATCAGCACGCCCTGCTCGATGCCCGCGGCAAGAAAATCGGTACCGGTCAGCACCATGTCGATATCGCTGCGGCCCGCACCCTGCATTGCCTTCAACTTGCCGGGAAGCTCCGGCGCCGGCGCCTTGGTGAAGCTGATCTTGGAGATCATGTCCGGATGTTTTTTCTGGTACGCGTCGATCGCGTCCTGCGTCAGCGCGAGGTTGCCGGCGACATCGACAATGTTGATGGTGACCGGCGCCGCCGAAAGCGGACTCGCGATGGTGAACAGCGCGGCGCAAAGCACTCCCGCGCTCGCACAAAGCAGCGCCCGGCGTGCGGCACCGTAATTCGATTTGACTGTACTCATGCTTACTCCTCCTCTAGAAATCGATTTTTGGATCGGGTATGACGTGAATGTTCGTTTCGGTATGCGCGGCGGTCGCGCCACGCTCGTTGCAAGCTTGCTGATCATTGCTCTGTTTTCGAGGCGTCACGTGGTGGCAGCATGGTCCGCCTGCCGCGCTGCGCACTCGATGGTCTTGTTGTTTTCTGCGCCTGCGCCGTTCCTTCCAGACCCCGCTCGAATTCCTGCACCACGCGCGCGATGTGGCGCCGCATCGCGGCGCGCGCCCCCGGTGCGTCGTGAGCGGCAATCGCCTTGACGATCGCGGCATGATCGCGGATGGTCTGTTGCGCCAGTTCGGGAGTGTGAAAATGCTTCTGCATCCGTCCCCACAGTTCCGCGCGCTGCGCCCACAGTCCTTCGACCACCAGCTCCAGCGAACCGTTGCCGGAAGCCTTCGCAAGCCGCAGATGAAAATCGCGATCGCTGTCCTCGCGGACGCCGAAATCGTCGACGTGGGACTCCATGCGTTTGACGGTCTGTCGCATGCCTTCGATGTCGTGCTCGCTGGCATTCGCGGCCGCGAGCGCCGCGATTTCACCCTCGATCAGCTTGCGCGCGTTCAGCAATTCGAACGGACCGGGTCCAACGTCGCGATCTCGCGTGCCCGCAGAAGCAGCCGAGGCGGTCACGAAGATGCCGGTCCCGATGCGCACTTCAACCAGCCCGCCGATTTCCAGGGAAATGATCGCCTCGCGCACCGACGCGCGACTCACGCCGAGCTTGGTCGCCAGTTCCCGCTCGGCCGGAAGACGGGAGCCCGGCTTGAATTCGCCGGCGGCAATCAGACCGGCGATCTGGTCCGCGATCTGCCGATAAAGGCGGCGCGGCTCGACAAGCTGCAAAGGCAACGGGGTTTCCTCCAACGATGGTTTCGACAAATTCTGTCGCGGCTGCCGTGGAAACTGCGCCGCGTTGATGCCATCTTAGCGCCCGGCTATAATGTGGTCAAGTGGTCGAACCACCGTACCACCTTGCGCCCGGGTGAACGCGCTCGAAAGCTTCGAACCTTTGAGGCTCCGCGCCTGAACTGCCGCTTTTCGACCTTCCAGTCCCCTTCTCCATGGTGCAAGCATGAAAATAACGAACTGCAGGATCATCGTCTGTTGCCCGGGCCGCAATTTTGTCACGCTCAAGATCGAAACCGACCAGGGCGTGCATGGTATCGGGGATGCTACCCTCAACGGCCGCGAGCTTGCTGTTGCGGCCTACCTCACCGAGCACATCGTTCCGACGCTCATCGGTCGCGATCCGACCCGGATCGAGGATATCTGGCAATACCTCTATCGCGGCGCGTACTGGCGGCGCGGGCCGGTGACGATGAGCGCAATCGCCGCCGTCGACATTGCGCTGTGGGACCTCAAGGGCAAGATGGCTGGAATGCCGCTGTACGATTTGCTCGGCGGGAAGAGCCGCGACGGCGTGATGGTCTACGGTCACGCCAATGGCAAGGACATCGCCGAAACGCTCGACGAAGTCGCCCGCTACATCGACATGGGATACAAGGCCATTCGCGCGCAATCCGGTGTCCCGGGGCTCGCGTCAACCTACGGCGTGTCGAAGGACCGACTGTATTACGAGCCGGCGGATGCCGCGATTCCGACCGAAAACGTCTGGTCGACCGCGAAGTATCTCGATCATGCGCCGCGGCTGTTCGACGCCATCCGCGCGCGCTTCGGATTCGATCACCATATTCTCCATGACGTGCACCACCGTCTCACCCCGATCGAGGCCGGCCGGCTGGGCAAATCGCTCGAGCCTTACCGGCTGTTCTGGATGGAGGATCCGACGCCCGCGGAGAACCAGGAAGGCTTCCGACTTATCCGCCAGCACACGGTGACGCCGATCGCAGTCGGTGAAATATTCAACACCATCTACGACTGCCAGACCCTGATCACCGAGCAGTTGATCGACTTCATTCGTGCCACGGTTGTTCACGCAGGCGGTATCACGCATCTGCGGCGAATCGCCAATTTGGCGGAGCTCTATCAGGTCCGAACCGGATGCCACGGCGCGACCGACCTGTCACCGGTGTGCATGGGCGCGGCGCTTCACTTCGACACCTGGGTGCACAACTTCGGCATTCAGGAATATATGCGCCACACGCCCGAGACCGACGCTGTTTTCCCTCACGCGTATCGGTTCGAGAACGGCTATATGCACGCCGGCGAGGCGCCGGGACACGGCGTCGACGTCGATGAAAAGCTCGCCGCCAAATATCCGTATCGTCCGGCCGCGTTGCCCGTCAATCGGCTTGAGGACGGCAGCATGTGGAATTGGTGAAGAGGTGAATCGAACTTCAGCAGGTGCCGGCTGACCCGCGTCGATGATTGGTTCCGAATGTCACCTAAGCAGTGCTAGGCCGCGACGTAATCGCCCGACTTGCCGCCGGATTTTTCGAGCAGCCTCAGGCTTTCGATGCGCATGCCGCGGTCGACTGCCTTGCACATATCGTAAATGGTGAGCAATCCGATGGCGGCGCCCGTCAAGGCTTCCATTTCAACGCCGGTACGGTCCAGCGTTTCGGCGGTCACCGAAATCGAGATCGCCGACTCGGCCTCGTTCACGCTGAACTCGACCGTGATCCGCGTCAACGGCAGCGGATGCGCCAGCGGTATCAATTCGCTGGTACGCTTGGCCGCCTGAATCGCGGCGATTCGGGCCACGCCGAGCACATCGCCCTTGCTGGCGGACCCTTCCCGGATCCGCGCCAGGGTCTCCGGCCGCATGGCGATGCTGCCACCGGCCCGCGCAACACGTTTGGTTACATCCTTGCCTACGACGTCGACCATGTGCGCCTGACCGTCGCCATCAAAGTGGGTAAAATGCGAAACTTGCCCCGCCATCGCGCCGCTCCCGAAACTTTGCGCTATCTGCGGCAATCATAGCACCATGCCTTACCCATTCTCTCCCTCGGCGAGTCGTTGGATCAGCGGCACGATCGCGGTCGCGCTGGCGATTTCTCCGATGGCGCTGGCAATTTCGCCGATGGCGCTGGCACAGCCCAACCTGCCCGAACTGGGCGATCCCTCGGGGGCGGACATGTCGGCGCAGCAGGAGCGCAAGCTCGGTGAGTCGGTGATCCGGCAAATCCGTCTTTCGGGCGGGTATTTGAGCGACCCCGAAGTCAACGGCTACCTCAACGAGCTCGGAAATCGCCTCGTGACGGCCATTCCCGGGGCGCCATTCGATTTCGAATTCTTCGCAGTTGCCGACCCGTCGATCAACGCGTTCGCGCTTCCCGGCGGCTACGTCGGCGTCAATGTCGGGTTGATTCTTCTCACGCAATCCGAGTCCGAGCTGGCGTCGGTGCTGGCCCACGAAATTTCGCACGTTACCCAGCATCACATCGCGCGCTCGGTCTCCAGTCAGAAAGACGCCATGCTGGCCTCGCTCGCGGCGCTCGCTGCGGCAGTCGTCGCCTCCCGCAGCAGCGCATCGAACAGCGGCCAGATGGCGCAGGCCGCGATTTCCTCGGCGCAGGGCATCGCGATACAGATGCAGATCAACTTCACACGCCAGAACGAGAATGAAGCCGACCGCATCGGATTCCAACGCCTCGACGCCGCGGGCTTCGACGTCACGGCGATGGCGACGCTAATGGAGCGCCTGCAGCGCGCGACGCGCTTCGCGGAAGGCAACGCGCCGTCCTATCTGCGCGATCACCCGGTCACCTACGAGCGCATCGCGGAGGCGCAGGCCCGCGCCCAAAGCAAGCCGTTTCGCCAGATCAAGGACTCGCTCGATTTCAACATGGTTCGCGCGCTGGTCAGAAGCTACCAGGGGACGCCACGCGACGCGATATTGTTCTTCGAAGACGCAATCGCCGAGAAAAAGTACAACGATGCGATCGCAGCGCGCTACGGCCTGGTGGCATCGCTGCTGCGCGCGGAGAATTTCAAACGGGCGCAGACCGAGCTGGCGATGCTTGAAAAAAGCGCGCCGGCGCACCCCATGATCGACGCCATGGCGGGTCAGGTCCTCATGCAGGCGGGACAACTCCCGGCGGCGATCGCGCGCTACGAAAGCGCGCTGGCGCGCTACCCGGCCAAGATGCAATTGGTCTACGACTATCCCGAGGCGCTGTTGAAGAACAATCAGCTGGACAAAGCCGCACGCTACGTTGCCGAGCAGCTTCAGCACTACCCGTCCGATGGCCCTCTGCATCTCCTTGCTGCGCGCTCGTACGCAGCGCTCGGCAAACAAATGCTCCAGCATCAGCACCAGGGCGAGTATTACGCGTGGCAGGGCAATCTTCAGGCGGCCGTCGTCCAGTTCGAGCTGGCCGTGAAGGCGACCGACGGGGATTTCTACCAGGCTTCGGTCGCCGAGAGCAGGCTCCGCGCGATGCGCGAGGAGCTCAGCGATCAGAAGAAGCGCGCGATGGCATCGCGCGGCTAGTGTCCTGAGTTAGAAGTTCGCAAACAGAATCGTTCGATGCTGG
>JRHI01001388.1_pt1 | contig 20504 bp, 14 predicted proteins | sample 215371 | NCBI WGS metagenome assembly JRHI01 (sample SAMN02929681, study PRJNA255918) | sediment metagenome | biome: cave system; feature: Ice Cave; material: Sediment; isolation source: sediment from deep within a dark volcanic ice cave with no known source of... ...
ACGTGATGCTGACCCTTGTGGAACAGGCTCTAAGCCATCTCATCGGGTGCTGCTAATGCTTGGGCTGCTGGACAAGGACCCCAAGAAGTACGGCAAGTTTGAGGCGGAGATTCGCAAACTCGCATCACAGGATGAGTTGTCGCGAAGGTACTACGAGGAGTGGCAGCAAGTCAATGAGTGGTATGAGAAGGAATTCAAGCCGATGTATCGAGAATATAAGCGGCGCAAGGGTGGAAAAGAGAGGTAACGGACTGCTCCAGGGGAAAACCGGTGTCAGTCGCCATGCCGCTGCGCGGCACCCAGAAACCATGGAGAATAATGGTGTCAAGAATAATGGAGAATAATGGTGTCAGTTCATTTTTAGAGGAGGAAATGAACTGAGAATAATGGTGTCAGCCTCTCATGCCGCCCGCGGCACCCAGAACCCATGAAGTAACGGCCTGCCTGGTGGACGCTTGACCACACCGAGGGCCGTTATTTCAGAGCAGGACGACACGGGGAAGCAGCTGATCTACGACGCCTGGGACCAGTTGGTGACGGTCAACAGCGGCGGCGTCACGCTGGCCACGTACAGCTACGATGCCCAGGGGCGGGGCATCGTGGCCAACAGCGGCACGGCCACCGACCTGTACTACTCGTCGGCGTGGCAGGTGCTGGAGGAGCGTCAGGGCGGCCAGGCGCGGGCGCAGTACGTCTGGGACCCCGAGTACGTGGACGCCTTGGTGGAGAGCGACCGGGACCCGACCGGCGGCGGCACGCTGAGCTAGCGGCTGTACGTGCAGCAGGACGCCAACGGCAACGGGTTAGGCCCCGAGGACCTCATTCAGCCCCTCGATGAGCCGGTCCAGTTCCTCGGGCGCAAACTGTCCGATCTTCTTGCCGATGCACTTTACCGAGAGCGTGCGCACCTGACTGATCTTCACCCAGGAGCGCTCGGGCAACTTCACGCTGGTCAACTCCAGTGTGAGGGGGAAGCCGGCACGCTGCGGCTGGCTGGTAACGGCCAGGGCAATGACGGTGCCGGAACGCGCGTTGAAGATGTTGTCGCTGATGACGACGACAGGGCGGCGACCTGCCTGCTCGCGCCCGCGCACCGGGTTCAGGTCCGCCCAGACAATGTCGCCTCTCAGTATGCGGGCCATTGCTCCAGGTCATCCACCAGCCCTTCCTCGGCCAGTTGCTGCTCGAAGGCTGGGTCGAGCTTGGCGCACTCGCGGGCGAGACGACTGCGCTCGAGCCGTTCGAGCTTGTCACGCAGCGCCTCCTGGACCGCGCGGCTGCGGTTCGGGGAGCGCCGCTCCTTGACGAGACGGTCGAGCCGGTCAAGAAGACCTTGGTCGATGGTGACGGCGATTTTCGCGCTACCCATAACTTCTCTCGGTATGACAAATCATCATACTCACTCAAGCGCCGGCGCCCGTTCAAGCCGAATCAGAGAAGCGCCGCCCAGCCCACCTGCTACGGTGGCCGGAGAGCCATCGCCAGGAATGTGGTGTTAAATCATTTCGCGCACCCAAAGGACTTGGCGATAGAGGCGCCAGAGTTTCTCGGCATATTTTCGGGCCAGGGTTGTCTTGCCCACGCCCCCCATGCCGGCGATGGCGTGGACCGAGCCCTGGGTCAGCGTGGTGGTGGGGTTGCCATGCAGCCGCTCGTGGATCTCCAGGAGGAGACGTTCTCGGCCCACGAAACAGGGGTTGTGGGCGCACGGCAGCGCGACGAGGCGATCGGTCTTCTCCGGCCGATCTCGTGCCAGGTAGTCGCGGATACGCGCCAGCAGCCGGTCCCAGACTTCCGCGCTGGGCTGGCGCAGATCAAAGAACTGGCAACTGTGCAGCGGCGGCGGGGCGACGTCCGCCCAGTTACCGGCGAAGAGAAGCGGGATGACGTGTTCGGCGCCGTAAGTCTCGAAGCGGCACCAGGCGGATTCTTGCCAGTGGGGCGTGAGTATCGGCAGTAGAATACGGCTGCCCTCGCAGCCCGCCTGGATCTCCCGGTGCCAGTCGCAGCCGGCTTCCAGACGGGCCTTGTCGAACCAGATGCGGAAGCCGGCGCCGGCCAGGCAGTCGTGGAGACCCTGCGCCAGAGGCAGGTCGGTCGAACGGTAGCTGATGAAGAGGTCGTAGGCTTCCGGCATGGGCACCTCCATGTGTGTGCTCCGACCGGGCAGCAGGGTTACCCCGGTCGCCGGCCAGTTGTCGGCAAACGTAACGATGGCGTCAAAGCCAAATTGGCGTGGGACAAAGGAAGGCGCAAAATCGTTGAAGCCGTTCATCCGAGGGCGTATGCTCGGGCCGTTGCATCTGCGAAAGAAGACTGGAGATGGAGAAGCAGAGGAACCAGCCATGGCGCGAATAGGTAGCTTTTTACTCCTGGCCCCAACGCTGTTTCTGTTGTCGGCCGCCTGGGGGCTCGGCGCCGAGAAACAACAAGCCTCAATCGTGAAGAATCCCGGCTTCGAGGCCGGAACGGACGGCTGGTCTACCCATGTCTACGGGGCGAAGCCCGAGATCGAGCTCGACACGAACATCGTTCACGGGGGGAAGCAGTCCCTGCGCATTGCCGCGGCCGCGCCGTCCGACACCGCGCTGGGGCAGGAGGTTCAGCTCCGTCCGGGCCGACTCTACCTCTTCTCCGGCTGGGTCCGCACACACCGGCTCGATCCTGGAGCCGCCCCGGTCCACGGCACCTTCCAGATCCAGCAGCCCGGCGGGAGAGGCATCCTCGCGAGTGGAACCAATCATCGAGGGGATACGGACTGGACCCGGGTCGATATCGTCTTCGAGGCCCCGCCCAGCGGCAGGGCGCGCATCGCAGTCTTCTTCGCCGGCTTCGGCAAGGGTACGGGTACCGCCTGGTTCGACGACCTGGGCCTGGAGGAAGTGGACGTTGGCAAGGTTCCGCTGCGGGTGACGCGCGACTTCCTGTTCCCCGGAACCATTGGCCCGTATCAATACGGTCAATTCGTCGAGTACCTGTGCGACCTTGTCCCCAGCATGTGGGCCGAGAAGCTGTACGACGGCAGCTTTGAAGGCCTGACCCCGTACAAGTTTTATTATCTTAAAGAGACCGATTTCCGCGAGAATCCCTGGTATCCCTGTGGCGCGACGGATCGGGCCGACTTCGCGCTCGACACGAAGGACCCCGTCAGCGGCCAGAGTGCGAAGAAGATCGAGGTGACGGATGGGGCGCCGTGTACCGTCGGCATCGCCCAGAATGGCATCGCGGTAACCAGGGACCAGCCGTGCGTCTTCTCGTGTTACCTGCGCCAGGAAGGAATCCCGGGACCAGTCCAGGTCCGCGTCCACCGCGAAGGCCAGGAATATGCCGCGTGTGAATTCCAGGCGACGGGGAAGTGGCAGAAGTACCGCGCCCCGCTGGGTTTCTCGGCAAGTGACACCCGTGCGACACTGAGTATCACGTTCCGCGGGCCGGGTACGCTCTGGGTGGACAACGCCTCACTCATGCCGGAGAAGACGGTTGGCGGCTGGCGCCCCGACGTCATCGAGGCTGTGCGGGCACTCAGGCCCGGCATCATCCGGTTCGGCGGCAGCGCCCTGGACGACCGGAACCTCGGCGAATTCGACTGGCGCGACACGCTGGGCGACCCGGACAAGCGCAAACCGTTCCGCGCCTGGGGCGGACTGCAACCGACCGGGCCAGGCCTGGAAGAAATCGTGCAATTCTGCCGGCACGTCTGCGCCGAGCCGCTGATCTGTGTGCGCGTTTCCGGGAAGGACGCCACGGACGCCGCCGACGAGGTGGAGTATTTCAATGGCCACGCCGACACGCCAATGGGCCGGCTGCGCGCGGCGAACGGCCACGCCGAACCGTATCGCATCAAGTACTGGCAAGTTGGCAATGAGCGCGCCGGGGCGGACTACGAGGTCCGGTTGCCCGCGTTCTGCAAGGCGATGAAGGAGGTCGATCCGACCATCCAGCTGCTATCGAGTTATCCGACGGCCGGAGTCATCCAGAAGGCAGGCGCATGGTTGGACTACGTCTGCCCGCACCATTATGCGATCGCCGACCTCGCCGGCACGGAAAACGACCTTCTCGCCATTCGCGCGTTGATCCACAAGTACGCGCCTGGCGGACTCCTCCGGGTCGCCGTGACGGAGTGGAACACGACGGCCGGCGCGATCGGTCCGCGGCGGGCCATGCTCTGGTCGCTCGACAACGCCCTCGCCTGCGCGCGCTACCAAAACCTGCTGCACCGCCACGGCGACCTGATCGCGCTCGCCAACCGTTCCAACCTCTCGAACAGTTTCTGCTCCGGCATCATTCAGACGGACAACTACCGCCTCTACAAGACGCCGACCTATTACGCCCAGCAGCTTTACGCCACCCGGGCCGGCAACCGTGCGCTCAAGATCGACTCACCGCTCCCGGCCAGCGCGGCGCCGGACGTCAGCGCCACGCTCTCACCCGAGGGGGAAGTGGTGACGCTCTTCGCCGTCAACGCGAATTGCAAAGACGTCACTCGCCCGCTCGACTTCTCCGCATTCGGCGGCGCGGGGCGCGAGGCAACGGTCTGGACACTCACCGACACCAGACATGCGGGTGAACCGGACGTCGCCAACACCTTCGCCGAGCCCGAGCGTGTCGTCCCCCGGGAGTCGAAGTACCAGGCGGCGTCGGCAAAATTCGATTACCGTTTCCCGGCGCTGTCGCTTACCGTCATTCAGTGGAAGATCAAGTGATGGCCGGGAGGCAGGCGGGGTCGCCCGGGGCTTCTCTTGCGGTTCGCATTTTCGAGGCCGTGCGGTAGGATGAGCACGGGCTCGATGCCCCAGAGGGAAGCGCATGGGTGAGGGCAAATGGATCCACGACCTGAAACCGGCAACACCGCTGGCAGACGCGGCGCGACACGTGCTGACGGTGCGCCTCGAAGTGGTGCGCGACTACTTGCCGAAGGCGCTGACCGAGCCGGACAAGGACACCGAGTACGTCCACCAGTTGCGCGTCGGCACCCGGCGGGCGCGAGCGGCGCTGGACATCGTTGCCCTCTGCCTGCCGGAGAAAACGTACCGCACGGCCAGGAAACACCTGCGCGACATCCGCCGCGCGGCGGGCGCGGCCCGCGACTGGGACGTTTTTCTGGCGGGGTTGGCGGCGTGGCCCCGGCCGCGCGGCGACAAATACCAGGCAGGCCTCGATTTCCTGGTCGGGTACGCGGTCGGCCAACGCCTGGCGGCCCAGGCACAACTCGAAGCGATGGGCACGGACTACCCCTTTGACTTCGATCGTCTGCGGGCCGAGACGGTGGCAGCGGTCCACAAGCCGCCGGCACACGGACCGCAGACGTTGATGGAGTTGGCGCGGCCGTGGTTGTCCGACTTGCTGCGCGACCTGGATGCGGCGGCGACCGTGGCGGAGGAACGCGACGATTACGAGCACCTGCACCAGGTCCGCATCCTCGGCAAACGGCTGCGCTACGCCATGGAGATATTCGGCGACTCCTTCGCCAAACCGTTCCGCGAAGTGCTGTATCCGGCGGTGGAGGAGATGCAGGAGATCCTCGGTGCCGCCAACGACAGCCACGTTGCTTGTGGTCAGTTGGAGGTGCTGCGGGCGAAACTGCGGGGGACGCTGCCGGTCGAGTGGAAGCGGCTGCGGTCGGGGATCGAGGGCCCGCTGCGCTATCACCAGCGGCGGCAACCGAAAGAACGGCAGCATTTCCTGGAATGGTGGCGGCGCTGGCAGGCGTCGGGCGGTGAGGCAGCGCTGAGCGGGCTGGTCGCAGTGTCGGCGTAAGAACTGGCAGCTCGCAGCGCCAGCAAGGTCTCTTCTCTTCCCTCACCCGCGCGGCGCGCTAATTTACTTTCTTCAGCTCCTTTTCCGCCTCCTCGCGCAGCAGGCGAGTCTCCTGCTGCTGCTTACCGTTCAGGTGTTGGAACACTTCCATCCGCCGGCCTGCCGCGGTATACGCTTGCCGGACCTCCTCGCCACGACCGCGCTGAGCCTCCGCCAGCGTCAGGAAGAGCCAATCGCTGATTTCCCCTTGCTGATCCGGACTGGCCGCAATGGCGGCACGCAAGGATGCGCACGCCGCCTCGGCTTGACCGGCACGGCACAGAACTGCCCCTAGCACGGCCAGGCAGCGCGGGTCTTTCGGCCGCTGGACGACAGTCTGGCGCGCCATGGCCACGACCGGCTCGAGGTCGGCCAGCGCCTGCGGACCGAGGCAGCATGCCCAGACGACGGGCACGAGATCGCCTGCGTCCTCGCTGCGGCTGAAGCGCTGCACGAGGTCGAGGCAGGTCTTGCGGTAGGCTGCGGTGTCGCTGGCCACCAGGCACACGGCGGCTGCCGTGGCCTGCAGATAAGGATCGTTCGGACATCCGCGGATCGCCGCGGCACAGTCGGTCAGCGCCTTTTCACGATCGTTTTTGTGCGCCAGAACGAAGGCACGGTTGAAGCGCATGATCGCGTTGTCGGGCGCGAGCCGGATGGCCTCGTCGAGGTCCGCCAGGGCCGCCTCGTAATCCCCCTTCTTGGACGCCGCCAAGCCGCGGTCATTGTACAGGCTCGCCAGAGCGGGATTGAGCTGGATGGCGTCCTCAAAATCGCGCAGGGCCAAGTCGCGCTCACCCAGGCGGTCGCGAGCCTCGCCGCGCTCCCGCATCAGGGCGACGTTGGACGGGTACAGGCGCAGGCTGTCACTGGCCAGAAGATAGGCCGACCGCCAATCGGCCACAGCCCGGCGATAGTCGCCGCGGGCCGCCTGGACCGACGCGCGGCCGTTCCAGAAGTCCACGAAGCGCGGCGCCAGGCGCACCGCTTCGTTGAAGTCCGCCAGCGCCTGTTCGGAGCGCCCTCTGCGGAGGTGGATCACGCCGCGCAGACGGACCGCGGCCGCGTCCTTCGGATTGAAGCGCAACGCCTCGGTGAGATCGGCCACGGCCGGCCCCCAGTCACCGCGGCGCCAGTGCGCGTCGCCCCGGCTCCGGTAGGCCACGCTGTTCTTCGGGTTGAGCCGCAGCGCCGCGTCGTAATCGGCCAGCGCCTGGTCGTACTCCCGCGTGGCGAGGTAGGCCGTGCCGCGCGCGACGTGGAGGTAGTCGCTGCGTGGACTGCGACGAAGCGCCTCGCTGAAGTCGGCGATGGCCTCTTCCTGCTTGCCCAGGCGTGCATGGGCTTCGCCGCGCTTGCGGTGGCCCTCGGCATAGTTCGGTTGCAGACGTAGGGCCTCGCTGAAGTCGGTCAGCGCGCGCGGGTCATCGTGTCGAGCCACATAGACGTCGCCCCGGAGATCGTAAGTCGTCGCGATGCCCGGTTCGAGATGAACAGCCGCGTTGCAGTCGGCCAGCGCCTGTGCATACTCTTTTTTCTGGATGAATGCGCGGATGCGGGTATGGTACGCCGCCACGTCCCGCGGATTGGCGTGCAGCGCCTCGGTAGCATTGGCCACCGTAGCGTCGAAGCCGGCCAGCGCCTTGTCGCGGTCGCCCTTGCTCAGCAAGGTGAAAGCCCGGTTGAACTGGTAAAGGTGGTTCTTCGGGTTGAGACGTATCGCCTCGTCGAAATCGGCCACGGCCCGCTCGAAGTTGCGCAGGCGCGTATGCACCACGCCCCGCAGATTGTACGCAGCGTCGCTGCTCGGCTGCAGGAGAATAGCCTCGTCGTGGTCCGATAGCGCCTTTCCATAGTCGCCCATGTGGAAGTACGCCTCGGCGCGGCGCCAACGGCGGTCGCTCTCTTTTGGGTCGAGTTCGATGGCCCGCGTGTGATCAGCAACGGCCTTGTCGTACTCGCCCAGCTTGTCGTATTCCATCCCGCGGTTGCGGTAGTAAATTCCTGACCGGGGATCGAGCCGGATGGCCTCGTTGAAGTCCGCGAGCGCCTGCTGCCAGCTGCCTTTGCCGTCGTGACAGAGGGCGCGCTCGTTCCAGGCCTCTGTATCCGTGGTTTTATGCCGGAGGACCTCCGTATAGTCGGCAATGGCCTCGTCGAAGCGTTTCAGCGCGCGACACAGCTCGGCCCGCTCCCGGCGCGCCTGCCAGGCGGTCAGCCCGAGGTCGATGGCCCGCGTAAGGTCGGCGACGGCCTCGTTATTCCGGCTTTGCTTCTTGTAGATCTGGGCGCGGAGATACCATAGTTCCCGCTCCCTCGGCTTCAGTTCGAGGGCTTTATCGCAGCTGGCCCGGGCCTCGTCCCACTTGTGAGCTCCGAACTGGGTCTGCGCCAGGCCGCGCCAGGCCAGCCCGTCCGCGGGATTCCTCCGGATGGCAGTCTCAAAGCACTCGACGGCCTTCTCCCAGTCCTCCAGCGCGGCGCGCGCGAAACCCTCGGCGCGCCGCGACCCTCCTCCTTCCGCCTTTCCTGCCGTTCCCAGGCGAATGCAGAGTGACAGGACCTCCTGCCAGGCGGCTTTCTCCGCCGCAGCCGTCGCACTCGGCTCATCCTCCGATGAGGAGTCGGTTGGTCCACGAAAGGCCGGGGACAACTCCAGGGCGCGGGTCAGGTCGTCCTCGGCTGCTGCGCCGGATTGACGCAGCGTCAGGACCAGGTGGCGGCTGAACCAGGCCGCGGCGCTATGCGGGGTTAGTTCGAGGGCACGGTTACAGTCCAGCCGGGCCCGTTCGAGTTCGCCGAGTTCACCCAGCGTTCCCGCGCGCAGCAGCCAGGCGCCGGCATCTTGCGGCGCCTGCTCCACGAGGCGATCGCAATCGGCCAGCGCCTGGCGCGGCTCGCCCAGTTCCTGGTGGGCCCGCGCGCGCAGGCGCAGCAGGTCGGGTGCGCCGGCATGGTCCTTCAGCAGTTGGTTCAGGTGAAAGAGCGCGCCGGACCAGCTGGCTGTGCGCTCCCGCCCGCGCTCCTCCGGTTCGTGCAGGCACCGCTCCAGGGCCTGACGCCGCCAGCGCTCGGCTCGCGTGGAGGAGACGCGGAAATCGTCCGGGAAGCGCGCGTGTAATTCCTTCCATAGTCCCTCGTTCAAGGGATCGCGCACGCTGGCGCCCGTCTCGTCGATCCGGCGATGGCTCAGCAACCGGGCCAGGCGCCGGAGATCGTCCACCGTGCGTTCCTCCGGCGTCAGGTCCCAGACGTGGACGGCGCCGGAGGAATCCGCGGTCACCAACCGTCGGCCCTCCGCCGTGAAGACCAGGTGGGAAAGGGCCGTGTCGTGCTTCAACGCGGGCGCGACCAACTGGCCGGTCGCCACTTCCCAGACGAGTACCTGGTTGTCCTGAGTGGCAATGGCCACAAGACGGCCGTCGCGGCTGAAGGCCGCCTGGCCGATGTCCGTCTGCTGCAGGCCGAAGGTACTCTGCTTGAGAGGCGAGGACAGCGGCTCGCCGGTAACCGCATTCCAGACCTGGGCGGTACGTCCCTCTCCCGCCGTGAGGAGACGGGTGCCGTCCGGGCTGAACACTGCCAGGTTGATGCGGGAGTCTTGCTTCAGAGGGGGACCGAGCGGTTTGCCGTCGGCCACGGTCCATAGAACCGCCGTGCCATCCTGGCCGAGCGTGACCAGACGCGCGCCGTCGGCGCTGACCGTGGCCGTCTGCACCGGCGACGCGGATTTCACGAGCGGTCCCAGAAGTCGGCCAGCCGCTACGTCCCACACGCCGACATTGGCCTCGTCGCCGACGGTGACAAGATATGTGCCGCTTGAATCGAACGCAGCCCGCATGATGGGCTTGTCTTGCTTGAAGAGGGAAGGAAGTGCTTGCCGCGTTGGCAGGTCCCAGACCTGCACGTTGCTGGTGGAGACGACGATCAATGCTTGGCCATCTGGGCGAAACCGCGCTGCCTCTACGAGGTCGTTCGTGTGCAGCGGTTCGCCGAGCGGCTGGCCGTTGGTCGCGTCCCACAGACGGAGGGTCTTGTTCGCGAAGGTGACGACCGTCCGGCCGTTGGGATGGAATGCCGCTCCGTTCACTCCGCCGTCCGGCTTCAGGATTGCCACGAGCGCTTGTTCGGCCGTCGGGTCCCAGAGGCGAGCCGTACCGTCGGTGCCGGCGGTGAGCAAGCGGCGGCCGTCCAGGTTGAGGAGCAAATCCTGCACGGGGCCGCCGTGTTTGCCGAGGAGGATCGCCGCGCCGCCGTCCGCCAGGTCCCACAGTCGGGCCGTGCCGTCCTCGCTGGCCGTGACGAGACCTCCGCCATCGGGTCGAAACGCGGCAAACGCCACTTCGCCGTCGTGCCGCAGGGGTGGCCCCAGGAGGCTCACGTCGGCCGCATCCCAGACACGGGCGGTCCCGTCGCGGCCGGTAGTGACGAAGCAGCGGCCGTCGGGACTGAAGGCCACGTGCAGAATGGTGCCTTCGTGGCTGCGCGACGGGGAATTGCTGCGCGTGCCGTCACGCGTGTTCCAGGTGCGAATGTCACTCTCTCCGGCGCCGACCGCGTAACGACCATCGGGACTGAGGGCCGGCCGGCTGCCGCTGCTGGCCCCCACCAGCGGCGTGGGGCTGGCGGGATGCGCCAGGTCCCACACCTGGAAGCCGGCGCTCCGTTCCCCCGCGGTGGCAGTGAGGAGGCGCGTGCCATCGGCACTGAGCGCTACGCCGGTGACGGGATCGTCGTGCGGGAGGGGATTGCCGGCAGGTTGGCCGGTGGCCGCGTTCCAGAGCCGTACCCTGTTTTCCCGGGCCGCCGTCACGAGCCGGCCGTCGGACGTGAAGGCCACGTACAGCACCGAGCCCTCGTGTGCCAGCAACGGATAAGCGAGCTTGCCCTTGTCTGTTTCCCAGACGCGCACAGTGCGGTCCTCTCCCGCGGTGGCGAAACGCCGGCCATCGGGACTGAACGCCGCCTGAAGAATGGCCCCCGCATGGCTCATGGGCGGCGCGAGGGCCTGCCCGCTTTCCGTCTCCCAGAGTCTTGCCGTGCCGTCTTCGCCGACCGTCGCGAGGCGCCGACCATCCGGACTGAACAGCACGAGACGCACGGGGGCCTTGTGTTCGATCTTCCCGAGCGGTTCGCCGTCGGCGACGCGCCAGAGGCGAGCCGTGCCGTCCTTGCAGGCCGTGGCCACCAGCCGGCCATCCGGGCTGAAGGCGGCGTGATGCACCGGCGCGCCGTGGAACAGCACCTGCGTCAGGCGCGGGCATTGCCGTAACACGGCCGCGAGGCGGACGCGGTGCAGGCGGGCGCGTTCCGCGTTCTGCCGATCACGCTGCAGCGCTTCGGCGAACCAGGGCAGCAGGGCGAACAGGTCGTCGGGGTTCTCCTGGCTCATCCCCTGGGTGACGCAGAGGCGGGCCAGCAATCCCTCGGCGTCGCGACGAGCTGTTGTCTCGCTCTCGCGGGCCTGCTGGGCGGCGTCCCGCGCGCCGGCCAGGTCGAAGTTGGCCACCTCCAGCGCATCGCGCGCCTGCTGGGCGACGTCGCGGGCGGCGGCGACGCGAGCGGCGGCGACGGCGAGGACCGTGCCGACGGCCACCGCCACGAGCAAGACCCCCATGGACACGGTCAGGCCGGCCGCCGCCGGGTTGCGCCGACACCAGCGCCACAGTCGTTCGACCGCACCGACCGGGCGGGCGTGGATCGGCTCACCGTTGAGCCAGCGGCGCAGCTCGTCGGCCAGTTCCCGGGCGTGCGCATAGCGGCGCGCGGGGTCCTTGGCCATCGCCTTGAGGCAGACCGTCTCCAGGTCACGCGGCACCCGGTCGTTGATGCGGCGTGGGGCGCGGGGCTCCTCGCGCAGGATCTGGTGGAGGATCAAATGCTTGGTGCCGCGGAACGGCAACTCGCCGCAGAGCAACTCGTAAAGGATTACACCGAGGGAGTACACGTCGCAGCGGCGATCGACGTGATGGCCGCGCCCGGACGCCTGCTCCGGCGACATGTAGGCCGGCGTACCGACGAACTGGCCGTCGGTCGTGATGGTCACCTCCGCTTCTTGCCGCAGCGCCAGACCGAAGTCCATGACCAGTGGCCGGCCCAGGCGCCCGGTATCATTCTCGGCTGCCGGGGTGTGCGGATACTCCAGCATGATGTTGGCGGGCTTGACGTCGCGGTGGACGAGTCCCAGGTTGTGGGCATAGTCGAGGGCCTCTGCCAGTGTGGCCACCAGCTCGGCGGTTTCGCGGAACGTCGGCCGGCGGATCTCCAGGAACTCGCGCAGCGTGACGCCTTCGATGAAATCGGCAACGATGGCCGGCATCCCTTCGAGGGGTGTTACCTCATGAACCATGACGATGCCGGGGTGGCGCAGCTGGGCCGCCGCGCGCGCTTCGCGGTAGAAGCGTTCGGTTCCCTCGGCGGTGGCGAGCAAGCCGGCGTTCGGGACCTTCAAGGCGACGATGCGATCGAGTTCCGTGTCATGGGCCTTCCAGACGGCACCGAAGGAGCCCATGCCGACGCGCTCCAGCAGCTGGAATTTGCCGAGCCGGCGCATGGGGCTGGTCGTGTCGGTCGGCGGCGATTCCTGCACCCGGAACGAGTTGCCGCACGCCGGACAGAGTACCTCATCTTGTCGGTCGTCGCTGAGCTGCAGCGGGTTGTGACAGACGGGGCAGCGGATGCGGCGCGCGCCGGGAACACCCGGAGAGAAACTGCCGGTATCCCGAAAGGCGCCGTCCCCGGGTGCAGGGACGCCTGCGGAGGCAGTGGAGGCGGAATGGAGCGGTGGCTTCTCGTTCATGCGAGGTCCTCCCAGGTCCAGAGAGGGACGCTGTAAAAGGCCCGATGGCGATCGACGCTGCGCGCAGAAGAAGGCGATTCATTATGGGCATGCCGCGAGTGAAAAGAAATGAGTTTTCCGGGTGGATGTGGGACCGGGCGCGCCGGGTAAGGGCCCGGAGCGTGAGCGACGGGTAAGTTACCACCTCGTTGATGTTCCGGGCTCTGATCAGGCGGGCTCGGCCACGCGCTCGGCGGGGTCGATCCACAGCCACAGACCGGCGCCGGCGAGGCAAACCAGGCCGCCGAGCGCGATGGCGGCCGGCCAGCCGAGGACCGTGGCGCTGACCAGCGGTGTCACGATCGGCGAGAGGATGCCGCCGGCGTTGCCTCCCGTGTTGCAGATGCCGGCCGCCGTGCCGCCGCGGCGCCCGCCCAGTTCCTGGGCTGTCGTCCAAGTCGGTGCCTCGACGGCACCCACCGAACCCAGCGCCAGGGCGAACCAGGTCACGATCCACTCCGGCTGCCTGGCCAGCAACCCCACGAGCAGGAAGCAGCCGCCCGCCAGCATGCCGAGGATCGGCACCAGGGCCCGACCGCGCCGATAGCCGTACAGCGGCACCAGTCGATCCGACAGCCAACCGCCCAGCCCCATGCCTGCCGCCATGGCCAGGAACGGGATGGCGGAATAGACGCGGCGGACGTAATCGGGCAGATGTAACTGGTCCTTGAAGTAGTAGTCCATCCAGAAGAAGAATAGGTACTCAAAGTAGCCGACGGCCGCATAGCTCGCCGTCAGGCAGAGGAGACTGCGGTTGCGCAACAGCGCCAACCAGCTGCCGAGCGGCCGGGTCTTCTCCGGATGAGGCGACCTGTCTCCCTGGATGAGGAGCCGTTCGGAGGGGCTGACGCTGGCGTGCTGCTCGGGACGGTCCGCGGCATAGGCACCCCAAATCTGGGCGACCAGGCCGGTGACGACGGCCACGATGAGGAAGGCCAGCGGCCAGTCGAACCAGTCGATCAGCGTGCCAAACAGCAGCGGCGTACTGGCGATGCCCACGCAGGCGGCGCCCTGCACGAGCCCATTGGCCCCGCTGCGCCGCCGGAACGGCAGCCAGTGGGCCACCGCGTGTGCCGCTGCTGGATACATTGGCGTGGCAAAACCGCCCATCACGGAGCGGATGACGAGGAAAAGTACCACGGCCAACCCCGCGGTGGTCAGCTCGACCCCCAGCCAGGCTGGGACACTGGCAAGCCACTGTGTTCCCGTGCCGACCAGTCCCGTGAGCGCCCCGAACAGGGTCAGGCCGAAGCCCATGACGATCAAGGCTACCCGCGTGCCGAGGCGGTCAATGAACCAACCGCCCGGCGTCATGCAGAGCGCATAGACGAGCAGAAAGGCGGAATAGACGTATCCCATCGCTTCCTCTGAAATGTGGAACTGGTCCTTGATGCGCTCGGTGTAGGCGACCGAGATGCTGACACGCAAGAACCAGCTGAGGAAGCTAAAGGCCACCAGCAGGGCCACGATGCGCCAGCGCACCCAGGTGACGGGCGTGGACAGTTTACCGGCGAAGGGGTCCGTCGTGTCGTGCATGATGGTCCTGCGATCGGGAGGCGGTTAGAGCAGCAAGCCGTCGATCTTCTGCCCGATAATCAGGGGGTGCGGCCGACCGGTCTGATCGTGGACCTGCGTCTCCGGTGGCACGCCGAGCTGATGATAGACCGTTGCCGCCAGGTCGCGCGGGTCGTGTGGATGTGCCTTCGGATAGGCGGCAGCCTTGTCGGAGGCGCCGTAAACGACGCCCGCCGCCGCACCACCGCCGGCCAGGGCGACGGAGTAGACCCACGGCCAGTGATCGCGGCCGCCGCTCTTGTTCACCTGCGGCGTTCGGCCGAATTCCGCCGTCGCCAGCACCAGCGTCCGTTCCAGCAAGCCGCGCTGATCTAGATCGTCCACCAGGGCGGCGAAGGCCCGATCGAACGTCGGACAAAGCGAATCCTTCATCTGGCTGAAGTGCTTGCCGTGTGTATCCCACGAGCCGGTCGGCGTGCGGCAGTAGTGGACGTCGATGAGCGGTACGCCGGCCTCGGCCAGGCGCCGGGCCAGCAGACAGCACTGACCGAACTGCGTCCGGCCGTATTGCTCACGCACGGTTGCCGGCTCGGTGGCCAGGTCGAACGCCTTCGCGGTCGCCGACGAGGTCAGCAGATTCAGCGCCTGCTGCTGATAGGCATCGAGGTTCTGCACCAGGGCGCCGCTATCGAGGAGGCGGCGCTGGCCATCGAGATGGTCGAAGAGAGTGCGGCGGTCGGCCAGGCGCAGCGGCGGCACCTCGGCATTGGCGGCGAAGGCGCCGACGCGGACCTGCCTGGGCAGCAGGTCCTGGTCGATGACGAGTGGACCGTATTTGCCACCGAGAAAGCCGGGAGATTGACCGTGCAGGACGGTGCCGTTGGCGCGGCGCATCAGCGGGCCGACCTGCACCCAGGTGGGCAGCGGACCGGGCGGGCGCAGCGAGCTGAGGACGGCGCCGAAGGGCGGGAAGTCGTTTGGCGACGGCGGGAAGTCGCCGCGGGCTTCTTCGCTGGGCGGATGAGCGTGGCCCGTCAACGCGGGCAGCGACGCCTGGACGTGGTTGGCATTGGGATGGCTGAGCGAGCGGATAACGGCCAGCTTGTGCAGCAGGCGTGCGGAGCGCGGCAGCAGTTCGCTGACCCGGACGCCGGGGACGCTGGTGGCAATGGCGCCGAACTCGCCGCGGGCCGGTGAGGGGCCATCGGGTTTGGGATCCCACGTCTCCTGCTGGGCGTGGCCGCCGTGGAGGTAGAGGACAATTGCAGAACGGGCGCGTCCAAAGGATCCCCGCGCGGCGGTGTTCGCCTGGGCCTGCGCGCGCAGCAGGTCGGGCAGGAGCAGGCCAAAGCCGCACAGGCCGCCGAGGCGCAGCAGGTCGCGGCGGTGGAAGTCGGCACAGGCGGAGACCGGCGGCGGCATGGCGCGTCCTCACGGGGGCACTATGCAGTTTTCCTCCGGAGGCCGGTGCATGTCAATGGAAAAGAGAGATCGGGAAAGAAAACGAGAAAACGATTATGCCTGCAGTTGCGAATGGAACGCGGATCAGGCGGATTGAATCTGCATGGATCCGCCTGATCCGCGTCATCCGCGTGCTAGTTCACCGTGGGTGAAGGTGCAGCACACATGCCTGAAGCGCCGCGAAGGAAACAGCGTCCCTCGCTGGCGCATCGTGTTTGTCTGTTGCCGAATCATGCACCGTGGTTTAGAACGGTCCACCAGAAAGCCAGGCAGCGCGCGGCGCGAGCAAGCGATGATCGCACGCTTGCTTGCGGATAACGGCACGAGCCTGTGGTACAATACCCCTGGCCGCACCGGCGTGGGGACGGCGCAACTGTGGCTGGAAGCAGACGTTCGCGCGGCGAAGGACATGTCCATGACCCGTGAGGAATTCAGCCGCTACGTGGCCGCAAGCTACACAAGCCTGCTCCGCTTCGTGCAGAGCCGGGTTGCGCATCCGCACGACGCCGAGGACGTGCTCCAGCATACTCTCATGCGTCTGCTCCCTTTGGCCGAGGCCATCGACGCACGGGCTCCCGACGGTTTCATCTTCACCGCCCTGCGCAACGGGATCATCGACTACTGGCGCAAGCGCGGCCGGCGACCGCCCGTCGTCTCGCTGTCGGATCAGCAGGCCGATGAGCATCCCGCTGGCCCCGACACGGCCGACAGGGCCGACGCGGAACGGGAGTGCCGCGACCTGGTGCGTCAGGCGGCGTCGCGCCTGACGCCGCGCGAGCAGAAGGCGTTCGCCTTGTACTGGAAGCAGCGCGGGGATCGGGCCGCCGTACTGGCCGAGTTGGAGTTGACACAAGCGGGCGATGAGGAGAAATATCGGGTCTACGATGGCCCGCTCTATCACGCCAGGCGAAAGCTTGGCCTGACCCTGCTGCCGCATGCGCCGCTGCTGGCGGACGTCGGTTACGTGCGGGTGTGGGAACTGGTAGCCGAGGTGCTCGACAACACCTTGTGAGGGGAGTGCCATGAAAAGTTACACGGAGGCCGACCTGGAGCGCCTGGCCCGCGGCGAACGGCTGCCGGGCGATGTGTTCCAGGCGATCTTCAGCGATGCTGCGGCCGTGGACGACCTGACGCGGCTCGTGCAAGTGCGTGATCTGCTGGATGCCGCCGAGATGGAACCGCGCGGCGTGAACAACCTGCCCGACATGGACGTGTCGTTTGACGATCTGGCGCGCTACAGCGAAGGTCGGCCGCTTGACCCGGCACGCCGCGCTGCCGTGGAGCGTTTCCTCGGCAAGCATTTCCCGGGAGCGCTGGCGGAGACCTCGGGCACGGAAACGCAGCTCGACGCGCCGGCGAATCAGGATACCGCGTTTCTACCGCCGGAATAAAACCAGTCCGCAGCGAGCAAGGGTGTTTTCTACCCTCGCGGCGCCGCGGGTTCGTCAAGAACTCCATGACAACCATCCTTTCCTCGACCGAGCTGGAAGCAACTTCGCCCGAGGTCAAACGCTACCAGCATCAGAAACTCGCCGTCTCGATCGCGTCCCTGCTCGTGGGCCTGGCGGCCCTGGTGTTCCTGGCGCTGTGGGCCGGGCCGCGCCTGGACCAGCAGCTACGACTGTGGACCGGCGTTTCCGTATGGCTGCGGCTGATCGCGTTGGCTTTCGTCTACGCGGTCGGTTTCGAGCTGCTGGAACTGCCGTTCTCCTTCTGGTCGGGCTTTGTCCTGGAGCACCGCTATCACCTGAGCAACCAGACGCTTGCCGGCTGGTTGTGGCACAAGGTCAAGGGTTATCTCCTGGGCGGCGTCTTCGGCCTGGTGCTGCTGCTGGGACTGTACGCGCTGTTGTGGTATGGCGGCGGCTGGTGGTGGTTGTGGGCGACGCTCGGTTGGCTGGCGGCGACACTGGTGCTGGGCCAGTTGCTGCCGGTGCTTGTGCTGCCACTGTTCTACAAGGTGACGCGCCTCGACGACGCCGCGCTGCAGGAGCGTTTGCAGCGCCTGGCCATGGGGACGGGGTTGAACGTCGAGGGCATCTACCGTCTGGGCCTGAGCACCGAGACGCGCAAGGCGAACGCCGCCCTGGCTGGCCTGGGCCGTGCGCGCCGGGTGTTGCTAGGCGACACGCTGCTGCAGGAGTTCACGCCGGAGGAGATCGAAGTGGTCTTCGCCCACGAGGTTGGCCATCACGTCCACCGGCACCTGCCGAAGATGATCGTCTGGAACGTGATCCTGGCCGCGACCGGGTTCTGGCTGGTGGACCTCGTCTTGCGTAACACTGCCGTAGTGTTCGGCTATCCCAGCGATCCGCTGCCCGCGTACCAGGACCCGGCAGCTTTGCCGTTGCTGATGCTGGTATTGATGCTGTTCGGCCTGCTGCTTTCGCCGTTGCAGAGTGCGGTGAGTCGATTCTTTGAGCGGCAGTGCGACCGTTATGCCCTGAAGCGGACGCACAATCGGGAGGCGTATCGGTCGGCATTCGTAAAACTGGCACGAATGAACAAGGCCGATCCGGACCCGCACCCGCTGGTGGTGTGGATGTTCGAGGACCATCCGCCCATTCGGGAACGGCTAGCGGTGGCGGACGTGGTTCCCCAATAGACCGCTCGCGGCTTAGCGGAACCGCTTCGCTTACGTCGCTGGGATACGTTTTTCTGTTCATGCAGCTGGTATAGGGAGTACCCGGCTGCAGACCACAGGCTATAGTGTATATGCGTTCTCATTTGGAACAGGCTCTCATTCGGCTCACCGCGACGAGCGGCACGATCGCGCCGACAAGCATACCGACCGCCGTCGGCGCCATGATTGCTTGTCGCAACTCCGTCTCATGGAGGTCGCGACCGGTATGCGCGACTATCCAAAACATGCTCGCGAATGCCGTCGCCAGTCCCAGGCCGATGCTCGACAGCCACATTAGCGCTACCCAAAGCAGGCCGCTGTGCCCTCTGCGTCTTGCCCATCGGAAGATGAGCATGCTGAACCCCAGGAGCAGGAATAGACCGAACGGCCTCGTTGACCTCCGAGAGTCGTGCTATTGAGTCCACTTTCGATAGATCGAGGACCGGTCTTCGCAATCGTCGGACTGTGTCCATCCGTCTGCGAAAGAATCGTCTTCCACGTATACAGTCCCTTTCCATGAGAACTCGGCATCTGGACCACGTCCCCCGGTCGCCTGAGCCGCGGACGGATAAACGAGCACGAGGAAGGCGTCCTTGTCCCGGCCTTGCGGGTCCTTGTCGGCTTCCCAACTGAGGAGCGCGATCAGGTATTCATCGGAGCGCAGCACAACGGTCTTCCCCGCCTTTGCCGCAACGATGTCGGCGGCCATGGATTCTGCGGCGATCAGTTGGACTTGCATAGCGTTACCCTCCCAGACTCACTCCTTCAAATAATGTCCCCGTGAAGCCGGGTCACCAGTAATAACCACCACCCGAGCCATCGCAAAAACGGAAGCCGAGGCGATCAGTTGTCGGGGAACAGGCTTGCTAGCGACTCAATGAGATAGACCCCCCGACAGCAGCACGACGACTGCACCTATCCACGCCTTCATCCAGCCGGAGCCGGTATCGAATCGCCTCGCCAGTTCGACAAACCGGACGCCCAGGACGAGCTCGATCCATCCGATGAGCGATAGCACGAGCGGCAGGACGGCGCCTGCTTTCGAAGTGTATGTGGCCGAGTTGCTGCCCGGCCCATTGCAGACCGAGGTAGATTGGGACCGTGAGCACGAACCCACCAACCAGCTTAACAACATCCCAGAGCCGGGTCTTCGTGGAACCTCACATGCGCCACAGTCCTAAAAATGAGAACGACAACCGCCACACCGCTGTGTCTCACACGTTAGCTGTCGTCACGGCAATCTCAGCCAGGCGCTCGTCGGCATGTGTCCCGTTTGGGTTTGGGAAATCGTTCTGGTGGCCGCCGCCACTTACCAGAATCGCCACCACGGTCCTTTCAAGGCACGCTCGGCCTTGGTCCGGTGCTGCTGGGCCAGCGCAAGTTGCGGATCGAGACGGATCGCTTCGGTGCAATCATTGATGGCTTTCTCGTACTCGCCTTTTTGGATATGGCTGCCGGCCCGGTCACAATAGGCGCTGGCGTTCTGTGGTTCGAGCCCAATCGCATGGGTGAAGTCGGCTATGGCAAGATCATGAGCGCCTTTCTGGGCGTATTCCCGACCCCGGTTCCGGTAAGGGAGGGCATAGTTGGGTTCGAGCCGAATCGCCGCCGTGTTGTCGGCAATCGCTCGGTCCAGGTCGCCTTTTTGAGCGAAGGCGACGGCCCTGGTCAGGTAGGCCGGGAAAAAACCGGGTTCGAGCCGGATCGCCTCTGTGCAGTCGGCGATGGCCTTGGCCGTGTCGCCCTTATGAAGGTACGCCGTCGCCCGCTCCTTGTAGGGCACCGCATAGGGCAAGAGCCGAATCGCCTCGGTGTAGGTAGCGATGGCCTTGTCCAGTTCGCCCCCGCCGAGGAGCACCGCAGCGAACGCGGAGTACACGGATTGGAGGCGCTTCCGCGCGGCGGTCAAGGTCGGGTCGAGCCGGAGCGACTCGGTGTAGTCCGCGAACGCCCGATTGAGATCACCCTGGCCCTGGTAGTCGATGCCACGGTTCAGGTAGTCGAGGGCCGTTTTCGGATCGGCCACTGCGTGCCGGTGGCCGCATTGCGAGCACACCGCTTCCTCGTCGTCCATGTCCGCGTTGCATTGTGTACAGTGTTTCACAGGTACACCTCGGTTTGGTGCCGGTACATGGTTACCGTGATTTTATCCTATGAGTAGGCGGCGTGCAGGGGAGCCTGCGTCCGCGGCCTGGCCGGCGGGGACGGGAGCGTTCGATGTACATGTCGGTTGGCGCCGCGGGGCGTTGGCGATGAGGCGGCCCCGGCTGG
>JRHI01001389.1_pt1 | contig 20499 bp, 12 predicted proteins | sample 215371 | NCBI WGS metagenome assembly JRHI01 (sample SAMN02929681, study PRJNA255918) | sediment metagenome | biome: cave system; feature: Ice Cave; material: Sediment; isolation source: sediment from deep within a dark volcanic ice cave with no known source of... ...
CCCGCGAAGTGGGTACGGAAGGAAAACTGGGTGGCCAGGCGCAAGTGCCGGGCGTCGCCGGAACCTGGAAGGATCTCACAGACAACGTCAACTACATGGCGAGCAACTTGACCGGTCAGGTGCGAAACATCGCCGAAGTGGCCACGGCTGTGGCTAGCGGCGATCTCTCCCGCAAGATCACGGTCGACGTTCGCGGCGAAATTCTGCAGCTCAAGGAAGCCATCAACACAATGGTGGATCAGCTACGGTCATTCGCTTCCGAAGTCACCCGTGTGGCCCGCGAAGTTGGCACTGACGGCAAACTCGGCGGCCAGGCAGTAGTACCCGGCGTCGCCGGAACCTGGAAGGATCTGACGGACTCGGTTAACGCCATGGCCGGAAACCTGACGGCGCAAGTCCGCAACATCGCCGAAGTCACAACCGCTGTGGCCCGAGGCGATTTGTCTCGCAAAATCACGGTCGACGTGAAGGGTGAAATTCTCGAACTTAAAGACACCATCAACACGATGGTAGATCAGCTCAACGCTTTCGCCGGCGAAGTAACCCGCGTTGCCCGCGAGGTGGGTACGGAAGGCAAGCTCGGTGGCCAAGCCCAGGTGCCTGGAGTCGGCGGCACCTGGAAGGATCTCACCGATAACGTGAACTTTATGGCCAGCAACCTGACCGGTCAGGTGCGTAACATCGCCGAAGTGGCGACGGCTATTGCCAGCGGCGATCTCTCCCGCAAGATCACGGTCGACGTCCGCGGCGAAATCCTGCAGCTGAAAGAAACTCTGAACACGATGGTTGACCAGCTCAACCGCTTCGCGGGCGAAGTTACGCGCGTGGCTCGCGAGGTAGGCAGCGAAGGCCGTTTGGGTGGACAGGCGAACGTGCCGGGTGTCGCTGGAACGTGGAAGGATCTTACCGACTCGGTCAACTCGATGGCCGGAAACCTAACTGGCCAGGTGCGTAACATTGCCGAGGTAACAACGGCCGTGGCTCGCGGCGATTTGTCGCGCAAAATCACGGTCGACGTGAAAGGCGAAATTCTGGAGTTGAAGAACACGATCAACACGATGGTCGACCAACTTAACGGCTTCGCAGGCGAAGTCACGCGCGTGGCCCGCGAAGTGGGTACGGAAGGAAAACTGGGTGGCCAGGCACAAGTGCCCGGCGTCGCAGGCACATGGAAAGATCTGACCGACAACGTGAACTTCATGGCCAGCAACCTGACGGGCCAGGTTCGAAACATCGCCGAGGTTGCGACTGCCGTGGCCCGTGGCGATTTGTCGCGCAAGATTACAGTGGACGTGAAGGGTGAAATTCTCGAACTCAAAGACACGCTGAACACGATGGTGGACCAGCTTCGAGCCTTCGCTTCGGAAGTGACGCGCGTCGCCCGCGAAGTCGGAACGGATGGCAAGCTGGGTGGACAGGCACAAGTCGGAGGCGTGGCCGGAACGTGGAAGGATCTTACCGACTCAGTCAATTCCATGGCCAGTAACCTGACGGGCCAGGTCCGAAACATTGCTGAGGTGTCGACTGCTATCGCTAACGGCGATCTTTCTAAGAAGATTACGGTGAACGTCAGCGGCGAGATCCTCCTGCTCAAGGAAACCATCAACACGATGGTGGATCAGCTCAACGCTTTCGCCGGCGAGGTAACCCGCGTGGCCCGCGAGGTCGGTAGCGAAGGCCGGTTAGGCGGGCAGGCGAACGTGCCCGGAGTGGCCGGAACGTGGAAGGATCTTACCGACTCCGTGAATTCCATGGCCGGAAACCTTACCGGCCAGGTGCGTAACATTGCCGAAGTGACGACCGCTGTGGCTCGCGGCGATTTGTCACGCAAAATCACTGTAGACGTGAAGGGCGAAATTCTCGAGTTGAAGAACACCATCAATACGATGGTGGATCAGCTCAACGCATTCGCCGGTGAAGTAACCCGCGTGGCCCGCGAGGTGGGTACGGAAGGCAAGCTGGGCGGTCAAGCCCAGGTGCCGGGCGTCGGCGGCACGTGGAAAGATCTCACCGACAACGTGAACTTCATGGCCAGCAACCTGACGGGTCAGGTGCGTAACATCGCCGAAGTGGCGACCGCCATTGCCAGCGGCGATTTATCACGCAAGATCACGGTCGATGTCCGCGGCGAAATCCTGCAGCTCAAAGAAACACTGAACACCATGGTCGAGCAGTTGCGCTCCTTCGCCGCCGAAGTAACGCGCGTGGCCCGCGAAGTAGGTAGCGAAGGCCGCCTCGGCGGACAGGCCGACGTGCCCGGAGTGGCCGGAACGTGGAAGGATCTCACCGACTCCGTTAACGCCATGGCTGGAAACCTTACGGCCCAGGTGCGAAACATTGCTGAAGTAACCACGGCTGTGGCCCGCGGCGATTTATCGCGCAAGATCACGGTCGACGTGAAAGGCGAAATTCTCGAGCTGAAGAACACCATCAACACCATGGTCGATCAGCTGAATGCTTTCGCCGCCGAAGTGACCCGCGTAGCCCGCGAGGTCGGTACGGAAGGAAAACTGGGCGGCCAAGCTCAAGTGCCTGGCGTGGCCGGAACGTGGAAGGATCTGACCGACAACGTAAACGTCATGGCTGCAAACCTTACAGAGCAGGTCCGCGGTATTGTGAAAGTCGTGACGGCCGTAGCCAACGGCGAGCTCACACAGAAGCTGACCGTTAACGCCAAGGGCGAAGTCGCAGCCCTGGCGGAGACCATCAACAACATGACCGACACTCTCGCCACCTTTGCCGATCAGGTTACGACGGTGGCTCGCGAGGTCGGCGTCGAAGGCCGCCTGGGCGGTCAGGCTAACGTGCCCGGCGCCGCCGGCACGTGGAAGGATCTTACCGGCAACGTGAATCTTCTGGCCGACAACCTCACCAACCAGGTACGCGCTATTGCCGAAGTGGCAACCGCTGTGACCAAAGGTGATTTGACCCGCTCGATTCAGGTGGAGGCCAGCGGCGAAGTTGCTGAATTGAAAGACAACATCAACACCATGATCGACAACCTGCGGCTCACGACCGACCGCAACACGGAGCAGGATTGGCTCAAGACAAATCTTGCGCGTGTGACCGGAATGCTGCAGGGACAGCGCGACCTGAGCACGGTGGGACGGATGCTGCTATCCGAACTCGCGCCCTTGGTGAATGCTCAGCAGGGTGTTATTTATCAGATGGAAACGGAGTCGCCGGGCGCGTTGATGCTCCTGTCCGCATTTGCTGATGGTGGTCCGGACGGACATGTCCAGCGTCTGCGAACGGGGGAAGGTCTTGCTGGTCAGTGCGCCTCCGAGAAACGACGAATGTTGATTTCGGACCTCCCCGAACACGCCACTCCGATTCGTTCCGGATTGTTCCAGGCAGTGCCGCGCAATGTTGTTGTTCTGCCGGTTCTGTTTGAAGACCAGGTGAAGGCGGTTATCGAACTGGCTACGCTAAGTACGTTCACGGCCTCGCACCTGGCATTTCTCGAGCAATTAACATCCAGCATCGGGATCGTGCTCAACAGCATTGAAGCGACCATGCAGACGGAAGGTCTGCTCAAACAATCCCAACAGTTGGCGATCGAGCTGCAGACGCAGCAGAAGGAACTGCAACAGACAAACGAGCAGCTCGCGCAAAAGGCGCAACAGTTGGCTGAGCAGAACGTCGAAGTGGAACGCAAGAATCAGGAAATCGAACAAGCCCGGCGCGCTCTGGAAGAGAAAGCAAAAGAGCTCGCCCTCACGTCCAAGTACAAGTCCGAGTTCCTGGCTAACATGTCCCACGAGTTGCGTACTCCGCTTAACAGTATTCTCGTGTTGGGCCAGCAGCTGGGCGACAACCCGGATGGAAACCTTACCCCCAAGCAGGTGGAATTTGCCCGCACCATTCACGCGGCGGGAACGGACTTGCTCAATCTGATCAGCGACATTCTCGATCTTTCCAAGATCGAGTCGGGCACCGTGTCCGTGGATGCCGAGGAAGTATTTTTCGGCAGCTTACTTGAGATGGTTGGGCGTCCTTTCCGCCACGAAGCGGAACACCGGAAGCTTACCTTCGAGATGCAAGCTGACCCGCATCTTAGCCGCAGTCTGGTGACAGACTCCAAACGTCTACAACAGGTGCTGAAGAACCTGCTGTCGAATGCCTTCAAATTCACAGAACATGGTGGAGTACGTATGACGGTTGCAGAAGCAACCAACGGCTGGTCCGAGGATCATCCAATTCTCAGCACGGCCGGAGCGGTGATTGCTTTCGAGGTTGCGGATACCGGAATCGGTATTCCCTTCGAGAAGCAAAGAATTATCTTTGAGGCTTTCCAGCAGGACGACGCTGGCACCAGCCGCAAATACGGCGGAACCGGTCTTGGACTTGCCATCAGCCGTGAACTCGCCAGCCTGCTCGGTGGCGAAATTCAACTCCGCAGCACCCCGGGTTCAGGAAGCACATTCACGCTGTATTTGCCGAAGACTTACGTCGGCCCCTCGGCCACGAGAGGGATGACCGAGCAACACAGGATCCACACAAATCCGCCACTTCAGCTATCGAATGTAAACGTGGTGGAAATGCCTGCCGAGTCGATTCTTGACGACCGCGAAAACCTGCAACCCGACGATGCGGTGCTCTTAATCGTGGAGGACGATCCTCATTACGCGCGCGTGCTTTGCGATCTCTCACGTGACAAGGGATTCAAAGTGCTGGTGGCTATGCGCGGCGCCGAGGCCCTGGCGCTGGCGCGCGAATATCACCCTACCGCCGTTACCTTGGATGTGTTCCTGCCTGACATGCTGGGATGGACGGTGCTGAATCACCTCAAACAGGATCCGGCCACGCGCCACATTCCAGTTCAGATGTTGACCCTTGACGAAGATCGTCACCACGGTTTGGCCCGGGGAGCATTTGCGTTCGTAACCAAGCCTACTACTCCGGAAGAACTGGAGGGAGCGCTTTCCCGGATCAAGGAGTATGCCGCTCCGCGGCGCAAGCGGTTGTTGATTGTGGAAGATAATCCTGCGGAACAATTTACTATCCGCGAACTGCTGGGGTATGACGACATTGACATCTCCGTCGTTTCCACGGGGCAGGAAGCGCTAGCCGCCGTAAAAGGCAGCGACTTCGATTGCATGGTCCTCGATCTGCGTCTTCCCGACATGACCGGCTTTGAGATCCTGGAATCCATGCGGGACACCCCGGAATTAAGTGACCTGCCGGTCGTTGTGTTTACCGGGAAGGAGTTGTCTCCGGAGGAGGATGCTCGGCTGCATACCTTGGCCCGCAGCGTTGTGGTGAAGGGAGTAGAGTCGCCGGAGCGACTGCTGGACGAAACGGCGCTGTTCCTGCACCGCGTGGTGGCTGACCTTCCGCCCGCGAAGCAGCGCATGCTGGATCGCTTGCACCGTTCAGACGATGCGCTGGTGGGGAAGAAGGTTCTGATCGTGGACGATGACGTACGCAATATTTTTGCTCTGAGTAGCGTCCTCGAACGCCACGGAATGACCGTCCTGACCGCTGGAACGGGTCGAGAGGCGATTGCAACTCTGGAGTCGACATCGGATCTTGGCATCGTGTTGATGGATATCATGATGCCGGAGATGGATGGCTATGAAACAATGCAGGTGATCAGGCAAAATTCGGCATTCCGGCGGCTGCCGATTATCGCGCTGACTGCGAAGGCAATGAAAGGCGATCGAGAGAAGTGTCTTGAAGCGGGGGCTTCGGAATATTTGGCCAAACCGGTCAACACCGATCAGCTCCTCTCGGCGCTTCGGATGTGGCTGCATCGTTGAAATCGTTGCCGTTATAGCGCAGGAAGCAGGAAGGGGGCCATGGGCATGCACCAGCAAGTCAACATTCTGATGGTCGATGATCAGCCGTCCAAGCTGATGAGTTACGAAGTCATGCTTGGCGAATTGGGGGAAAACCTAATCCCGGCCCATTCCGGCCGCGAGGCGCTGGAAATCCTGCTGAAGACAGACGTTGCTGTCGTCCTTATGGATGTAAGCATGCCTGAACTTGATGGCTTCGAATTGGCGGACATGATTCGCCAGCATCCTCGTTTTCAAAAACTTGCGATTATCTTTATTTCGGCAGTGCATCTCACCGATCTTGACCGGCTTAAAGGATACCAGCGGGGAGCGGTGGACTATATCTCAGTTCCGGTGATCCCCGAATTGCTGCGAGCCAAAGTGTCGGTGTTCGCTGAACTACACCGCAGAGCGCAGCAATTGGAAGCGCTGAACCGGGAGTTGCGACGGTTGTCCAGCAGCTTGATTGCGATGCAGGACGAAGAACGGCGCCGCATTGCCCGCGAGTTGCACGATGGTTTGGGACAGGAACTTACCGCCGCCAAAATGATCGTTGACGGGATCCTTCTGCAGGATGTCTCTGGTCCGGCCAGCAAACATGCAGCCGCCGATGCCAGCGGCCTGATCGACCGCGCGATCCAGCAGGTGCGCAGCATCTCCCACCTTCTGCATCCGCCGCTTCTCGATGAGGTCGGTTTGTTATCCGCGCTCCGCTGGTTTCTGGAAGGGCTCACGAAGCGCAGCGGTATCGAAACTTTTCTCGATGTGCAGCCGCCCGAGTTCCCCAGACTTCCATCTGAGATGGAAACCGCGGCCTTCCGCATCATTCAGGAAGCGCTTAATAATGTCTTCCGCCATTCAGGCGCGAAGAATGGGTGGATCGCGCTTCAGCAACAGGATGGTCAGTTGACGGTCACGATCCGCGACGATGGCAAGGGCGTTGAAGAGAGCGTTATGGAGTTCCGGCCCGACAGCATCGGGATGGGCATTGGCGGGATGCGGCAACGAGTAAAGGAATTCGGCGGCGAGTTGCGGCTGTCCAAAGCCGATCCTGGTACGCTCGTGGAAGTCATAATTCCGACCAAGCATTTGACTGATTCGCCCGGCTCACAGAAAACCTCAGGGCCCGCCTCATCCTTAGCTTCACTCAGCAAGTGAAGCGAGGTCGGTGCTCACGGGGCCGTCCCGAGCCAGCGAACTCCGACAACCTCAGTCGGTTGCGAATCATCTGACAAAACCTAAGAGCGACTATCTATCAATGCCACGTTCTCCTGCCAAGACCGCGCGTCAGCACAGGAGCGATGTGAAAGTGCAGCCCGCCGATGCCAAACTTGGGACGGCTAAAGATGGCACAGCGCGGCCGCTCATACCGCCGAAGCCCACGCTTCCCGTGCTCCGTGCTGCAGCCGCCCGTTGCAAGGCATGTGATTTGTGGAAGACGGGAACCCAGACCGTTTTCGGCGAAGGGCGCGCTGGCTCGAAGATCATGTTTGTAGGGGAGCAACCCGGAGATCGCGAAGATCGAGTCGGTTCTCCGTTCGTGGGTCCGGCTGGACTATTGCTGAACCGAGCGCTGATTCAAGCTGGAATCAATCGCGCCGAGACTTATGTGACGAACGCAGTGAAACATTTCAAATGGGAGCCGAGGGGGAAGCGCCGGATCCACAAGAAGCCGAAAGCCTCTGAGATAGAAGCCTGCAAGCCCTGGCTCGAGACCGAGATTGCCGTGGTCAAGCCAAAACTCGTAGTTTGCCTGGGAGCTACTGCCGCGCAAGCCTTGCTGGGAAGGACTTTCAGCGTAACTCGTCAAAGAAGCGAGCTGTTGGAATCAAAACTCGCCGGGCGCGTGATGGCCACCGTCCATCCTTCTTCACTGCTGCGGCTTACCGATGAAAGTGGTCGCCAGCAGCAGACCGAACGCTTCATCCAGGATCTCAGAATCGCCGCGCAAGCCGTCCAGAAGCTTGCCGCATGATTGGGGTTTCTCATTTTTTGTAGGCCACGCCACCCTTCATTACAAAGCTGACATTTTGCAACACGCCGATATCCTGCAGCGGGTCACCCGATACTGCAACCACGTCGGCCATGTAACCAGGTTCGAGCGCACCAATTTGTCCCTCCCATCCAAGCAGCTTGGCTCCATTGAGCAGGTCGGCCTGGAGAACTGCAAGCGGCGACATTCCGTACTTCACCATAAGCGCAAATTCTCGAGCCTGGGTGCCATGCGGAAACGGTCCGACATCGGATCCCACTGCCATCGGAACACCAGATGCAATCTGTTTCTTGAATTCCTGCGCGTGCAAATCGAGCATCCGGCGCTCGCGCGCAGCCTGTTCCGGCGTCGCGGCGTGATCGGCAAAATAATCGAAGATCGTAAAAGTTGGCACAGCGAAGATCTGTTTTTCCCGCATCAAGCGCATGGTTTCATCGTCCAGTTGATTGGCGTGATCGATTGAGACCACCCCGGCTTGCGCGGCATAAAGCGTCCCAGGTTCACCGGTGGCGTGCACTGCGACCTTCTTACCCAGCCGTGCAGCTTCTTTGACAGCAGCGCTCAGCTCGACTTCTGTGTACTGGAAAACGGTTATGAACTTGCCCTCCCGAACGGAATCCGCGCCCGTCTCGTAAATTTTGATGAAGTCCGCGCCTTCCTTAATCTGCTGCCGTATAACCGCAACCAGCTCGTCTGCGTTGTTCGCATAAGTGGCATTGGGCAGAACATGCTGCTCGGGGTTGTAGTTGATGGCGTCCTCGTGACCGCCGAGAATGTTCACCGCATTGCCGCTGATTCGCAACCTGGGGCCGGGCAGTCGTCCTTCATCAATTGCGTTGCGAACCGCGGTGTCAGCCGAGCCCGCGCCTTCGGTTCCCATATCGCGCTCTGCCGTGAATCCAGCCATCAAATCAACGCGGGCCGCCAAGGTGGCAGTGATTGTCCGCTGAGGCACGGACTCCTGCACGGTCTGGAGATCCTCCGCGCCGGGATGGAGAAAAAGATGGATGTGGGCATCAATCAGGCCGGGGAGCAGCGTGCGGTCCCCCAACTCGATGATCTCTGCCCCGGCCGGATGCTTTACCGACGTTCCCGCCTCAACGATGCGATCGCCTTGAATCAGAACCTCGCCGGGTTTCACGATTCGTCCATTCTTGATATCGAGCAAGCGCGCAGCCCGCAGAACGATGGGCCGCAGGGTCGATGGTGCTTCGGCCATGATTCCCTGGGAAAATCCGCCGAACAGGAAAGCCAGCGCGAGTGAGGGAACGAAAATATGTTTCATCATATTGACCGTGCCGATGGTACCACTTCGAAAACTGAAGATGCTGAAGGTGACAGTCCGCACTCGGAATTAGATTTGTCCTCGGAACTCATTGACTCCGAGGCCTTGCCGTTCTCGCTTCCGACGTTTTATTGTGGTTTATGAGGTTTGCGCGCGCTAGTGGAATTTTACTTCACCCCACCTCACTGCCCGGCCCTCATGGCATTGGCGACTTCGGCCCGGAAGCTTATCGTTTCCTTGATTTTCTCAGTGCCGCCGGTCACAAACTGTGGCAGGTGCTGCCTCTTAACCCAACCGGTTACGGGGACTCTCCGTTCCAGTGCTTCTCTGCCAGCGCCGGCAATCCCTTGCTCATCAACCTCGATGCGTTGCTCGAAAAAGGTTTTTTGAGCAAGACTGATCTCAACATCGCCCCCCCAGTTCCCGATGACACGGTTGACTACGGACGAGCGGTTGCTTTCAAACTTCCACTCCTGAAGCGGGCCGCCACGCAGTTCTTCAAATCCGCCGACCCATCTGAGCGGGGCCATTTCGAGGAATTCTGCCATGATAATGCCAACTGGCTCGATGACTTTGCCCTCTTCATGGCCTGCAAAGAGGCGCATGCTCACATTGCATGGCCTCGCTGGCCGTCCGATATTGCCGAGCGCACTCCCGACGCGCTCAACCAGCGCAGCATCCGGCTAGCGCCCGACGTCCAGGCTCACAAATACTGGCAGTACGAATTCTTTCAGCAATGGCAAAAACTTCGCGCCTATGCGCATGAGCGGGGAATTCAGGTCATCGGCGATGTCCCCATCTACGTTGCTCACGACAGTGCCGACGTGTGGGCCAATCGCGAATTTTTCCACCTGGATTCACAGGGAAATCCCACCAGAGTCGCCGGCGTTCCGCCTGACTACTTTACCGCCAGCGGCCAACTCTGGGGCAATCCCATCTACAACTGGGCGCGGCTGAAGGAGACAGGGTATCGCTGGTGGGTCGAGCGCTTTCGCTCCGCCCTGCGTTTGTATGACATTGTCCGCATCGATCACTTCCGCGGATTTGAAGCTCATTGGGAGATACCAGCTAACGAGACCACGGCCGTTAATGGCCGCTGGGTCAAAGGTCCAGGCGCTGATTTGTTTTCTGTGCTGAAATCAGAACTGGGCGAGCTTCCCATCATCGCCGAGAATCTCGGCGTGATTACCCCCGAGGTTGAAGCCATCCGCCACCAGTTTGGATTTCCGGGCATGGCAATTCTGCAGTTTGCCTTTGGTAACGATCCGCAAGGGCCAAGCTTCCGGCCACACAATTACGTCCGCGACCTTGTGGCCTACACCGGCACGCACGACAATGACACGGTCGTCGGATGGTGGAACAGCCAGGGTTCCACGGATAGTATTCGGACCCTGGATGACGTGGCGAAAGAACATGCTTTCGCTCGCGCCTATCTGGACTTCAAAGACGAGCCTGTCAACTGGGTTCTGATCCGCGGCGTGCTCGCGTCGGTGGCTAACACTGCGATCATTCCGTTACAGGATGTTTTGGGTCTGGGCAGCGAGGCCCGCATGAATTTTCCCGGGACCGCAAGCGGAAACTGGCGTTGGCGGCTGGTCCCCGGTGCCATCTCATCAGAGTTGGCTGTGCGCCTGCGCGAAATGAATTCCCTGTATGATCGCTAACCGGAATCAAGCCAACCGGAGTCGCCCAATCATCTGGAGTTTCCTTCGGCGATTTTGAGCCGGGCGAGACTTCGGTAGAAGATCATCTTCAAATCTTCCCGCGTTCGGCGCCTGAGGAAGTCAGAAGGCGAACCGGGCTTAGCTGCTGACATTTGAAACCTGGATTTGATCAGGGTTCGGTGCGGCTTCGATATCCGGAACAAGATATTTTGCCCGCGGATACGCGCGGTCAAAAGCAACCCACACTATCGCGATCACCACAAAGCAAAGCACGCTTCCTTCTGGACCGACTGATCCTCCGCTGAGCCAGGGCGCGCCGTGCAATGAGGAGCTTAACAGGTGTCCGGGAGCAACCATGCCGCTATCCGGGACCGAGTAGAAAAAAGTCTCACCCCAATCCCATGCCGCGTGGAATCCCACTGCGAACCAGAGGCTGCCAGTGCGCCGCAGCGTGAGACACAAGAAAAATCCAATCGCAGCGGCGGCCAGCAACCCGGTCCACCGTTCTCCGCCATTCCAGAGGTGAATCAGTCCAAAGGCGGAGGATAGTACAGCGGCTGCCGGCCAGAAGCCTATTCCGCGCGTTAACGTAAATTGTGTATATCCGCGCAGCAGGAATTCCTCAAATAGACCCACGAGCAGAAACATCGCCGCCCAGAACACGGCGAATTTTGCAATCCGCAGTCCGTGCAAGGCCAGATGACCAAAGTTAAAGGCATGAGATCCATACAGTGCTCCCATCAGCCCCGTGACGCTGACAAATCCCCAGGCCGCGCCTACCCAGAACAGCTTGCTGAATGCTCGGTCGGGCGGCAACCCGTAGGCGGTGAAGGGGCGGCATTCGATCCGGGCCAGAACCAGTGCGGGAATTACCGCCGCGACGAAGTTGCCCGACTCTTGCAGAAGGATCGACCACAGTCCGCTCGCGCCGAAGTTGTGCGACCACGCCAGCCGGTTGGCAAACATCTGCATGGGATAGAACATCAAGGCGTAGAACAGGAATCCCCAACCAGGGCGCAGGCCATCCGAGCCCAAGAACAGTGTGCGGGTGTAGGACGGTTGCGAGGCAGCCGTGAAGGCAGGCGCGGCCACACGATCCGGTCTTGCGTCTCCCGATGGGGCTTCCGAGTTGTTGACGACTTCCGTCATTTGATGGCTCTCTATTACTCTACTTTCATAACTGCTTCTCCCGCGCCGGTTCTCCGGCGTGTTGGTCCGGGCAGAAGTCTCCCCGCAGGGGGCTGCGACATGGTAAAACACTCGCCTTGCCCTTATGAGTAGATATTTCACGCGCCAACGCTTTGGACGTCCACAGTTGCTTGCCGGCCTTCTGCTCAGCATGTTTCTGGCACAAACGATTTGGCTGGTACGCGTCGACCTCCACGCGGGAAGTGAACCGGATAGTCTTGAGGCTACTCGCATTCGCGAAGGATGGAAGCAGTGGCATCGACACGGGATTGCCGGTGCTCCATTTGATTATGAAGTAGACAGCGGTGGCAGCGGAGCAGCGCCAAATGGGAGCGATCCGCACGTGTGGCCCGGCGGGGAACTCAGCCGGGACAACGCCGGCTTCGACCGGGAGCATTCGCCGCTGCTCTATCTCATTGCTGCCGCGCCCCTGCTAGCATGGCCCGAGCATTTGCTGAGCGTCGACTCGGCCATCAATTGGCGATGGCTACCACATTTACCTTTTCTCGCCTGTGGTGTATTTCTGGGCGCATCGCTGTGGTATGTGGCCCGACGGCTTTGTGGCAACAACGGCGGCTTTGTGGCGCTCACACTTTACTGCTTCTCACCGGCCATGATTCAGGCAAGTGGAATGTGGCACACCGAGCCTGAGATTGTGGCAGCGTGGGGAGCGTTTGGTACCATCTTTACCGCCATTGCCGTGGCCCACACGCTGTACGCTCCCCGCGAAGTCGTGCTGTGGAACTGGCGACGCATCGTTCTGCTGGGTGTCGCTCTTGCAATCACGGTGGGCTCGCAGTTTTCAATGATCGCGGTGGTACCGCTGGCACTGGCTTTTCTTTTGTACGTCGCACCGGTACGACGCCGGGCGGCACTGGTCATTTGGCTGACCGGATGCATTGTAGGATTACTCTTTCTATTCGTAATTTACTTTTGTCACCCGCGAGGGTTTGTGGCAGGCATGCATCATGCGATCTTCTGGGGAGCCACTTGGCGAGGATTTACTGTGCCAGCAGTCTACAAGCAAATGGCGGTACTTATTGGTCGCGCCTGTCCGGCACTCGCGTTGGCGCTTCCGGTAGCGACTGTGACTTACGCGGTGTGGCCACGGGCACGCTATTTCGGCAACACCGCGCCCCTTTTGATGGCCCTGCTGTTCCTGCTGCTCGGCATGGCGCATCCGCATGTGGCGGGGGCGGGATTTCTTCTGGCCGCCATCCCATTCCTGTTCATTTTTGTATCGGGAGTGCTTGCCGACCTGATGGAGACGCGTCACCTTCCGCTCATGACGGCAGGAGTATTCGGAATGCTTTCTGCCTATGGGTTGTGGAGTCTGCTGGCCCTCTCGCGAGTCTAGTGGCGTCTACGTCCAGCCATGGCTCTGCAAATCAGGAAGACAATTTATTCTGACGCGCACTTGAATTTATTGTAAATTAGTTTCTTCCGAAACCGGATGGGCGATGAAACCTGAGGTCAAAAACCGATTTCGCTGTCTCTTGTCCGAACTGGAAGCGATCTATCTGTGGGACCGCATTTATCTCGATTCGGCACGAACTCCCGACGGTTATGACGTGGTGTCTTATCGGGCACGGCAGCAACGTCTCATGCAGATTGCCGATGAACTCATCCTCCTCGAGTTGGAACTTCGTGGCGGTGTAGCCTCCAGGGAGAACATAGGCACTTCGAAGGCTGACTCGCCACAAGCGTCCCGCGAGTCCCTTCCTGTTGCCATCCTCACCYGTTGGCCCAGTCGCTCCAACCTTCTCAATTGATGGTCTCTTCCCGACTAGTTGCCATGTTTTCAGAACAAGCTCCATGAAAAAAGCCGCCTTGAGGACGGCTTTTTTTGGCGTGCCTACCTTGATGGTACGGCTTAGATGGAAAGCAGTCGCTGGAAGAACGAACGATAGCGTTGCAAGGCTACGCGCAAGTCTTCCGTAGACACGTTGTCACCGCGATCCCACTGGTGTTCCAGCTTGGTGCGCTCTTCCGCGAAGACTTCGGCAAGGCGCTTCATGGTAGTAGCGACCAGGGTGTCGGCTTGCTCGACAGCTTTGCGCGGCTCGTCGACGAAGCTTGCCTGGACTTCGTTCCAACGGGCATGAAAGGTTTGAGCCTCATCGCTCGTGAACAGCGGAGTTGCGGATCCTGCAGTTTCGGTGCGAGTTCGAGCGCCAGCTTCTGTGTCAGGGAAGGAAACCGCTTGATCCCCGGCCTGCTCTGCTACTGATCGTTGTGGAAAGGAGGTAGCCTCCTGCTCCGAGAGCGATGATATATTCCTGTTGTCCGGGAAAGACGTGACACTTCCCGAACGTTCTGACCGGACCGGCCTGGGAGCTTCTCTCGATTCGATCGAGCGCGATCCTTGGGCGATGTCGGCCGTGGTCAAGTTTTGTTCGTCAGCGTTTTCTTTTCTGAGTGGATTCGTCATCCGCGAGCCTCCTTCCTTTCTGGGATTGTTGGTTGCAATAGTTCTTCAAAAAGCAAACGGTAGTGGATCAAAGCCTTGCGCAAATCCTCCGTCGAGGCCTGCCCGCCATCGTGGCGGACGGCAATATCGTGGGCCACGCGGTAGTTCTCAACAAGTACAGGATGGTCAACGGAAATATCTTCGGCGCGCTGGTCAAATTCGCCGGGAGGGTAGCCGCGCGCCTGCATCACTTCGCTCAGCAGGTTGCCGGCTTCGGTAGCCGCGGCCTTGGGGTTGTCGACGAATAGCGTCTGCACCGCCGTCCATCGTTTGGCGTACTGCAGGCGATCAGTCTCGGATAGCGGGATGATACGCAACTTTTGACGTCGCTTCTCCCGGAATTCGAGAACGCCTTCAGCTTTGTGAGAATCGCCTTCGCGCTTCACCACTCGTTCGTACTCTGGCCCGAAGCGTTCCTTCAAAACCTTCGTCCTTCGTTTTCTCGAGACGATGAACCCTACAACGATTACTGCGATGATCACGAGGACGACGACCACGACAATAACGATTTGTTGATTCACGGATCAATCTCCTTGGCGCGTCCCGTATCGGATTCGGATTCAACAAGTGCGGTTGTCTAAGAAAGAACTGATGATTTCCACAGCGAGTGGCAATATGTTCGCTGAGAACGAAAAGTTCAGTGTGTTTCTTCGGTGGCGGGCGCGGTGTCGGAAGTATCCAGCTTTTCCGCGGCGTGCGAGAGGAGGGGCGGAGGCTGAAAATCCCCGGGATCTTTGCCCGCCATTTCTTTTTCAGACATGGCGGCGGTCATGAAGTTCATCCAGATGGGGAGCGCGGCGTGGGCTCCGGTTTCTTTCGCGCCCAGGGAACGCTTTTCGTCGAAGCCTACCCAAACTCCGCAGGTTACAGTCGGGGAGAAGCCAATGAACCAGGCGTCGGTGAAATCATTGGTGGTCCCAGTTTTTCCTGCAACGGGGAAAGGCAACTTGGCAGCGGCAGTGGCAGTGCCATGGAGCACGACTTCACGCAGCATCGAAGTCATGATGCGGGCGGTGCGAGAGCTGATTGCATCTTTGACGTCGGGAAAATCTTCTTCGAGAACGCGGCCTTCGTAGTCGGTTACGCGTGTGATATAGCGTGGAGAAATGCGCACTCCATCGTTCGGAAATACGCTGTAGGCGGAGGTCTGCTCGATCAGCGTAATCTCCGCGGATCCGAGAGCGACCGGCAAATATGGTGGCAGCTTTGCAGTAATTCCGAAGCGAGCCGCATATTCAATCACGGTTTTGATGCCCACTTTGCTGGCAAGTTTAAGCGCTGGGATGTTGCGCGACTGCGCGAGGGCACGTCGCAGGGTAATGACGCCTTCGAATTTCCCGTCATAATTGTGCGGAGAATACGGACCCGAGGAAGTTTCAAACGTCACCGGCTCGTCGAGAACGGTATCGTCGGGACTAGCACCCTGATCGATCAGAGTCGTGTAAACATAAGGCTTGAACGAGGAGCCTACCTGGCGCATGGCCTGCGTAGCCCGGTCGAACTTGGATTCGTTGAAGTCGCGTCCCCCGACCATGGCCTTGATACCGCCAGTGGCATTGTCGATGGCGATGAGCGCCCCTTGCGCGCCGGAGTCTTGCTCAAGGCTGACGCGGGCCGCACCGTTCGAAGATAGCGAGAGGATCCTGACGTAGCAGATGTCGCCAGTCTTCAAAATATTCGGGAGCTTTTGTTGAGTCCACGTAGCGTCGTTCTGAGTAAGGGCTGCGGCGTAGCGTCCAAACTTGAGGGTGGCGATGCCGGTGCCGGAAGACGTAACTACTGCGTGAAAGTACCCGTTAACCTCGGGCTCATCGTCCCAGTCAGGATGAGTGTATTTCTCGATGGTGAAGCCTTCGGCGATAATGTTCTCCAGATGAGTCTTCCAGCCATGCCGGCGCTCGTAGGCGGCGAGGCCATCCAGCAGGGACTGGTTGGCGGCCTTCTGCAAATCCACGTCGAGAGAGGTGTAGACCTTTAGGCCCCCCTCGTGGACCTGGTCGGTGCCGTACTTGCTCTCCAGGTAACGGCGGATTTCCTCCACAAAGTACGGAGCAAGGGAATTGGAATCGTGCGCCACGTGAAGGACTGCTGGAGCGGAACGGGCGTCAGCTGCCTGAGCAGCGGTGATCTTTCCGTCTTCGAGCAGGGCATTGATGACCAGGTTACGGCGCCGCTGGGCCCGCTCAAGATGGTTGATTGGCGAATAGAGTCCTGGTCCCTTGGGCAGTCCGGCCAGAAGGGCGGCCTCGCCGAGAGTTAATTTTGTCGCTGGTTTACTGAAGTAGAATTCAGAGGCGGCTTCAAAACCATAGACGCCGTGTCCCAGAAAAATCTGATTGGCATAGAGGGTGAAGATTTGCGGCTTCGTGAAACGGCGCTCGATCTGGATGGCGAGCATTGTTTCCTGAACTTTGCGGTGGAACGATCGGTCGGGGGAAAGGAAAAGATTTCGCGCCAGCTGCATAGTGAGAGTGGACGCGCCCTGCACTTTGCCGCCGGATTCAACATCGCGAAAAGCCGCACCGATGATGCGCACGAAATTAATTCCGGAGTGCCGGTAGAAATCCTTATCTTCAATGGAGACGAGAGCGTCGCGAAGTACGGGAGGGAAATCGTCGTAACTGGCTATCACGCGTCGCTGCAGGGCGAAAGAGCCGATGACGCGCCCGTGATCGTCATAAAGTTCGGTAATCGAGCTAGGACGATAGGCTTCGAGCGCGTCGACCTGTGGCAGATCGGTGGTGTATACGAGCAACAACCCAACCGTCGCTCCGACCAGTGCGGAAACCAGTACGAGGAGCGCGAATAGCACGCGACCTACGAGCTTGCGCCCTGCAATTTCAACCGGTGGAAGATGCTCGTAGAGAGACCTCATGGGAAAGTGGTGCCCAGAATAGCAGGGGCCAAAGGGTCAGAGCTACCAGCAGTTAGCAAAGCAGTTTCGGCAAAAATAAATCGCGCGCTTTTCGGCGCGCGATTAAACTCCGAACTTACAGGGAACTAACTGCTGCGTTTCTTCAGGACTTCAAGCGCTTTGTGCAGCTGATCGTCCTGCGTGTTCTTGGGCTTGGCTTCCCGTTCCGGCGCGGGGGGCTGTTCTTCCTCCTCCGAAACTATGTTATCTTCTTCCTCGGCCACGACCACATTCGGAGTGACGGCAGTGTCCTGAATGGCCTTGCCGCTGGGCGAATAGTACTTGGCTATCGAAAGAAATAACGCTCCGCCATCGGGAAGATCAATCGTCTTCTGGATGGAGCCGTCGCCAAAGGTTTTATCACCTATAACGTCGCCGCGGGCATTCTCTAGAATCGCAGCCGCAACGATTTCCGCCGCGCCAGCGGTGCCTTTGTTTACCAGTGCCGCCACCGGAAGAGTAGTCACAGCCTTAGCTGGGTCCGCGTTAAATGCCTCGCGCGGATATTTCTGGCCCTGCAGATAAGTAATCGTGCCGTGGCTGAGGAAGAGATTCGCTACCGCGACTCCTTCGCTTTCCTCACCATCAGAAGTATTACGGAGGTCAAGAAGCAGTTTCTTCGCGCCCGATTTCTCCAGCGACTTAATCTTGCCGGCAATCTCTTGTGCCTTACCTTTGGTGAGAGCGTTGACTTTGACATAGCCGATGCCGTCTTCGATAATTTTTTCCGTTACCGGTGGAATCGTTACCACATCGCGCGTGATTACGACTTTTTGCGGCTCCGCGCGGCGCGCGCGCACCACTGACACGTTGATCGTGGACCCGGGCGTCCCGGTAAGAACGCTTCGAATTTCGGGCAACGACATATCGCGCGTGCTTTGGCCTTCAATGGATTCGAAAATGTCCGTCGCTTCGATACCGGCTTTCTCAGCCGGAGAACCGGGTAACACCGAGACCACGGCCGCATAGCCAAAGCGCTTAGATATTGTGGCGCCGATTTCGCCCTTGGCTTCGCTCTTATGGGCCTTGTATGCCTTATAGGCGTCCGCCGTCATGTAGCTGGAGTTCGAATCGAGCGATTCGAGCAGGCCATGGAGCGCGCCGTCAGTAACCTTGGGGATATTGGGTTCCTCGACGTACTCGCTGCGCACGCGCGAGAGCACTTCACTGTATACCTGCAACTGGCGGTAAGAGCCGTCGGCCGAAGAAGCGTGTACGCCTCCTAGCGAACCAACGACTACGAACAGGAGTACGGCAAAAGAAGAAACAAGAATCGCGGCTTTGGTTTTCATGGACATCAGGTTTGTCGCCGTCTTCTGGAAGAGAGAGAACTTCCGTGATTTTCTATATTATATCTCTGTAGATGCAAGTTTCTACTATTCGGCTGCGCTATTTGCGCCTCCGCGGTAACTGGGTCAGGGACGTGTCGTGGGCCGTGTTTCAGACGGTCTGCCGACGAATGTGTTATCAAGACTGTTGATTGCGCTGAGTTTTACGATTGGTTTAACAAAACACGAGACTTACGTTGTTGGCTGGTGACGTCGCAGAATGATGTGTTTCTACGCGGGCTTCCGAAATCCCTGGATCATGCCGCGGGCTTGAAATTCAATGTGAGTAGCGTCTGAGCAGATGCGGGCCGTCCGTTCATGGTGAAAGGCTTGAATCGCCACTGCTTTACGGTATCAATCGCTGTACGGGCAAACGCCAGAGATCCCTGGAGGAACTTGGCGTCCTGTACGGTACCATCGCGGCCGATGAGCACTTGCAAGACTACCGTTCCTTTCTGACCCTTCGCTGCTTCGGGATAAGCCAATTCCGGCTGCTGCAGAAGAAGTGAGCGTGCCGCGGCTTCCTGAAGTTGGACCGGTTCGATTGAGGGAAGCGCGGCTTCGGGAGGCTTGTTGCCGCTCGCGTCCGGAGTCATCGAAGCCATCTGCGATCTGAGACTTAGTGGAATGCCAGCCGCGAATGCGGTTGAAGCAGCTTTCGAAGTAGTGGTCGAAGCAGCCGGAGGCGGTGGATTTCTCTGCGGTGCCGGCGGAAATATCGCTCGCGGAGCGAGCGCCACAGCTTGCGGGGGATTCACCCCAGGATGACCGGGTTCTGCAACGATCCTGCTCCCCGACGGCTGCGGAACGGCGCTCCCGGGCTGATCCTCCGTGGCCAAGGTATTTGCTGGCGGCGGCTGCGAGGGCGATTTTTCGTGCACTTGTACGGCTGGAGGCTGAGTCTGCTCTCCACTGTCGGCGGTGGCCGAAGCAGGCTCGGAGGGAGGCTGTCCAGCGTTATCGACCGCAGCATCAGCCTGCTTCGAGTTTGGATCCACTTTCGCGGTTGGATCTACCACGGGGAGCACTCGAATTTGCGAGGGATCCGTGGTTGCATCGGGAATGTTCTCGGCGACCGGAAGCTTGTACTCATCGCCAGCCCTGCCGAAATTTTCATGCGTAGTAGGCGCTTGCACCAAAGTTGAAGTTTGCGGATTCAGCCAGTTGCGCCCGGCATGGACGACATGGGTAACAAGTATTTGCACGCTTCGACGCCATAACGACCGCGGTACAGCCAGGTAAGCGACTACGCAAACGGCGATAACTGCAACCATGAATAGAGCCTTGCGGAGCCATGGGCGCACTTTCGCCTCACCTTGCTCTGAATCTTTGGAAGACCCTCCGGACATGTATGCAAATAGATCCGCTTCGGTCTTCTGCTCGTTTTCTTTGCCCACTTCCGCTGCCCCGATAGAGCCGCGTTGACTGCCGGGGCTTGGAGAAAAAACCTCGTCGTGCGAGGAGCCGGCGGTATAACCGATAAGTTCAGCTTTAGTCGCCGCGGGAGGCTGCGGCGGTAGCGTCGGCAACGTTCCTCCGCGCCCCTTCAAATACCATTCCAGACCGTGCGGTTCGGAGGATCCAGAAGGTCGAAACGTGGGGGCAACCTCTTTGGCCTCGACCGATGCAGCCATAGGCTCCAGATCTTTGAGCGCATCAATGTCGGATGCGGCGACTCGTCCGAAGGAGTTATTTGTTTCAGATTCAACGTCGAATTGCGCTCCAGGCCTGGTGACCGGCTGCAAGAACTCGCCCGCGCGCAGGATTTTTTCCGTATCAGGATCTGAGTGCGAAGGTAGTGGAACTGGAGGTACCTCAGTCGCGACTACGGCGGACGCTGCGGCACCTTGGGCGGAGGGCACTGCTGAGTCCAGTCT
>JRHI01001390.1_pt1 | contig 20499 bp, 27 predicted proteins | sample 215371 | NCBI WGS metagenome assembly JRHI01 (sample SAMN02929681, study PRJNA255918) | sediment metagenome | biome: cave system; feature: Ice Cave; material: Sediment; isolation source: sediment from deep within a dark volcanic ice cave with no known source of... ...
CACCAAAAAAGTGGCTTAGCATCGTACGTAATCAGGAAAAATAAATGCGAGAAGCCGTTGCGACGGCAAAATGTAGCCAGCGCACTCCTCGTTTCGGGTGAGATCTTTGTCGTTACCCAAAGGCGGATCGATTCGTTGATTGGAGCGTAATTCGTCATCGGAGGTCTCCAAATGGGTTAGATTTCGAATCGGACATCCATCCCGCAACAGCATATCGCGTGCCCTCGAGCACAGTCGCAACTTCGTGCATCAAAGATGATCGAAATAACACCAACAGTCCCGGTTGTGGAATGATGACCACACGACGATCATGGAGCTTGGGGTCTGTTTCGTAGAGGATGAGTGCTCCTCCATCGAATGTCGGCAGATCGGCAGCAGGCTCGCGGCCGTTGAGATAGAGCAAGACAGACCACCGATGCGCAGCCAGCCGGGGCGGATCGTTCTTATGGTTCGCGACATCGCGATGGGCACGGAAGAAACTCCCTTTGCCGTAAGACATGAAATAAGGCCCGTAAAGAAAATCGGCATCTGAATCCAGCTCGGCCCTATGGGAATCGAAGAATGCCGTCAGGCGGGTTTCAATGGGACGTTTGAAGGCATCTGGAAAATGGTGGTCGAGGCAGTAGCGCAACGTCTCGTCCAAGATCGATTCCCCGGCACGCACCACTTGAGCGGGTTCTCCGGGAGACGATTGCATGGCGTCCACGATATGACGACATTCGGCCAAAGACAGGAATCCGGCAGTCGTGGCGATGTTGCGTGTTTTGAACTGGAGATTCATCATTCTGAGTACTCCTGAAAAAACGGACGCCGAGCGGGGCAATAGCGCGTCAGCGCACAATCAATCCCGGGATCGCCACGGACCCTCACGCCTCCTTCCGGCGCGGACGATTGAAATGTCCGCTTCGTTGCCAGATGCTCGACCAAGAGTTGACACTAACAGGATACCATGCCGCCGATCAACCTCATTAGACGGCCGCTGGATGGTGACCTGCCGTCCGGTGGGAGCATGAGAACCGTCGAGACTCGCACGCACGCACCAGCCGTCGCGCCAGGCCGGTTCCAGCGGCGGCGGCTCTCAACGCTGCAGGTCTTTCTTGGCCGGGGGGTCGGGAGGCGCGGAGGCTTCCGGCGCCCATGTCAGCCCCTTGTAGTTGAACCCTTCCTCGAGCGTCGGCTTGACGATGGCGAAATAGGGCGAGAGGTCGAAATCGGCCGGCGCGTAGAGGCTGTAATGGCGAATGTGCAGGATCTCCTGGCGGCGAAAACGGCTGATACCCGGCGCCTCGCCGGTGACGCGCTCCACGCTCGGCAGGATGGGATATTGCACCCGCCCGAATGCCTCCGCGATCAAGGTCGAGCAGATGGTGCGAGTCGGCTCGCCGGAGCCCAGCGCGATCATGCGACGGCGCCAGCGCGCCGGCACGGGCGGCGTCGGCAGCAGGTAGCGGGCAAGGTCGAAGATGTTGCGCATGTCGTACTGCGTGCCCAGCCGCGAGACCATGAACCTGAGGACGTCCTCGCGGTCGGCGGTTGTCAGCCCGACGGGCCTGCATATGCGTGTGTGGAAGCGCTCGTACTTGGAAAGGGGCACCGACACGCAGCCATCGACCGGGGTGACCTCGATCAGCATGTGCGGCTCGCCGCCGGCCGAGGGTCCCAGCACATCGCCGACATAGAATGCCGCGTGCGACCACGTCGACTGTGTCAGGTATTTGATCGCGGTCGAAAGCTTGCTGCTGCCGGCGATCAGGAGCACGTCGCCCGGGCGCAGTGAGCGGCGCAGCGCATCCGCATCGGCGGGCACGAACGGCTCTTCGCCGGGGGCCTCGCGCCTCAGGTGCTGCGCCAGCCAACGGCCGAAGCGATCCAGCAGGTTGTCGAAAGTCGTCATGCGTTCCGTGTTGCCGGCCAGCTTCCGCGTGGGCAGGTCCTGCCAGCCTTCGGACGAGTCGGCGGCGCAGACAACGATTTTTGCATTTCGCTAGCCCGCTGCGAGGGAATGCGATCATTTTCCCAGCTGCGCCCTGGCTCCTGCAAGCGGCCTGAATTGGAACCGGACCGTGTGTCGGCCCTGAGCGACCGCGACCGCACGGAAGAGGACGTTGGCGCGCAGGATTTCCGCCGGCTTGCCGTCCACCTCGGCGAACCACCAGGGGTGCCAGAGGTCGTTGAGGACCACCCAGCCGCCGTCGGGGCTGTCGGCTTCCAGGGTTACCTCGGTGTTGCGGTAGCTGGCGATACGCACCTTGCCGGGCCGGCGGGGAGTAGCGGCGCCCGCCGCTGACGGGCGCTCGAGCAGCACGGTGGAGTGCAAGTCTGCGTCCGGCCAGACGCCATCGGACAGCAGGCGCGCGAAATCAGCGGCCTTGGTCGCGGTGGCGAAGAGCACGCGCGGGAACGCGTCCGGGTTCTCGTAGATGTAACCGTCAGTCGTGCGGGCGACGAGCGGCAGGTCGCCGGGTTTCAGGCGCGGGTCCATGCTCTCGATGGGCGCGCCGGTGGCGATGAAGCGCAGGCCCAGCAGGTTGGCCAGCGTCGAGCGGTACGACGGAAACAGCGGGGAGAACTTGCGCTGGTCGGGCAGGCCCACGTGGTCCTCCGCGCCGGTCGCCTCGCTGTAGAGAGCCAGCCGCAGCGGGTTGTAGCCCAGCGTGTTCTCGAGGGAGTGCGTGAGGCTGGCGTTGGGCCAGTGGAAGCCGAGTCCCGCCAGCTCGATGCGATCGCGGCGCGTGGCGTCGGCCACCACCTTGGATTTCAGGATGGCGATGGTGGCGTTGCCGGTGTCGGGCTGGAGTACGTCGTACATCGCCGGCGGCTGGGCGGTGGAGGAGGAGGGGCCGTTGTTGTAGGCGAGATCGGCGGTGGTGACGCCGGCGAGCACGACTACGGCGAGCAGCGTGTTGGTCACCATGCGCGGCATCGCCCAGGCCAATGCGGCAGTCGCGGCGGCAAACGAAACGAAAGCAGCGACGAGCGGCAGCGGGAGCCGCGGCAGTCGTCCGAGCCACATCCCGAGACCGACGGCCAGCAGGAAAGCCACGGCAACGGTGGCGGCCGCGATGATCGCGAGCCCGCGGGAAGACTCCGCGCGCGGATCGCTCAACAGCCGGTGCGCGCCATAGCCGGCCAGGACGGCGCCGAGCGCGCCGATGAGAAACGCCGCGTCCGCCGGCCGGCGGAAGAGGCCGACGCCCGGCAGCACCGCGTAGAGGATGCGGAAGACGGGCGTGTACCAGCCGAGCGCATAGACGAGCGCGACACCCGCGGCGCAGGCGAAGAAGCGGATCTCCGGCGCCCACAACTGGCCGCGCACAGCGGCGGTGAGCAGCAGCAGGAGCGGAATGGCACCGATGTAGAGCTGCCCCATGTTCTGGGCGAGGAAGATTCCGCTATCGGGCCAGGCGAAACTGGGCGGTCCCCAGTAGTCCTCCATGCGACCCGAGGCCCCGAACACGTCCGGCATGACGAGCGTCAGCAGCAGCGCGGGGTGGAGCGAGCCGCGCGCGGCGCCGATGTAGTCGATCGAGGGGCGGTTGGAGTCCTGGGCCAGCAAGGCTGTGAGCATCACCGGCACGGCGATGACGAGAACCGCGCAGACGCCACCGGCCGCGAGCGGCAGCGCCCCGGCGCGGAGCGCGATCCGCGGCTCATGCGCCGAAAGGATGCGCCAAATCGCAAGCCCTGCCAGGAAATAGATGCCGAGCAGCGCCACCTGATCGCGGCCCAGGACGATGCAGGCCGCCACGACGCCGGCGGCAATGCCATAAAGCACGGAGGCCCGCGCCAGCGCGCGATCGAGAAAGACCATGGCAATCGGCAGATAGGCGAGGCTCAGCACCTGGCCGATGTGCTGGATGCGCCAGGCCATCGCCGCCCCGTAGCTGAAGGCCAACGCCGCGATCAGCCCGCCCGCCCAGTGCCAGCCCTGGTCGCGGAACCACAGCATCAGCGCCGCGCCACCCAGGAACACACACGCGACCACGGTGGCGTCGACCGCCCACAAGCTGGGCGCGCCGTTCAGCAGGGCGAGCACCAGGAAGGGCGGGGAGAAGATCATCGCCTGCGGGTCGGCGATCTGCGGATGCCCGCTGAACACGAAGGGTGCCCAGGCCGGAGATTCGCCGCGCGCGAGGCTTTGCGCCAGGAACTGGATCTGCGGCTGGAAGTGGGCCTTGGCGTCCCAGGGTATCGTCACCCGGCCCGACAGCCAAGGCCAGCCGATGACAAGCGCCGCGAGCAGAAAGATGGCCAACGCGAGCGCCATCGGATGCGCCGCAGCGGCAGCCAACCCTCCCGCCGCTCCAGGAGGATGGTCAGGGTCGACGGGTCCGCGCGAGGCGTGCCGCTGTGAAGGCCTGAGCACCATGGAGCGGGCCGGTTCGCCTCGTCGTTGCGGCCGGGGTTCGAGCTGCCAGCCTCGCAGCCCCGTTTATAGCGCCGGACTTGGGCGAAGGGCAGGTGCCGAGCCGCCTTTTTGCGTGCACTGCGGCCCGCGGGGAATGCCACGCCCTCTGGGAAAGTGCTATGCGATGGTCATCTGCGTCCGGACAGGCAGGGGGACACCATGGAGGACAGGAACATCCGCAGTGCCGGGGCCGAAGACGCAACCTACGGCACCGCCGCGCGCCGCTTGCACTGGTGGACCGTGTTGCTGATCGCCGCGCAGGTCCCAATCGGGCTCTTCATGGTGCGCTATGGCGCTGCGACGAATTTCGCCGAGCCGACTGGGAAGCTCTACGACACCCACAAGCTGATCGGCCTGACGATCCTGCTGCTGGCGCTGGTTCGCCTCGTCTATCGCCTGGCGCGCGGGGCGCCCGCCGACGAGCCCACCCTGGAGCGCTGGGAGAAGGTTGTGAGCCACATCACCCACTGGGCAATCTACGCGCTGCTCATCATCGTGCCGCTGCTGGGCTGGCTCGCCATCTCCTACTATGGGCCGTTCGAGCCGTTCGGCATCAAGCTGCCGTCGCTCGCCGCGCAGGACGACGCCAAGGCGACGAAGGTGTTCTTCGCGCACATGCTGGCGGCCTATGCGCTGATCGTGCTGCTGGGTATGCACGTGGGCGCCGCTCTCTTCCACTACGTCATCCGCAAGGACGGCGTGCTGCGCCGTATGTGGGTGCGGGCGGGACGGTTGTCGTAGCCGGGATTGTCGGGCGCCGGCTGCTTGATTTTCGCCGCATCCCGTGGGCATGTTCGGCTGCGATTCACCACTCGATCGGCTGGCCTCAACGACGCTGGGAAATGGACGGGCATGACCTCACAGAAAGCCGCACTGGTGACCACGCTGAACCGGACGGACAGCCCACGCCGCGAGACGCTGCGACACGAGTTCGCCCGCTCCAAGCCCACGGGGCGCCGCGCCGGCCTCAAGCCCAGGCTCGTGCTCGCCAGCGCTTCGCCCAGACGCCTGATGCTGCTGGGACAGGTGGGCATCGAGCCCGACGCGTTGCGCCCCTCCTCGATCGACGAGCAGCCTTTCAAAGGCGAGATGCCGCGCTCGCTCGTGAGCCGGCTCGCCCGCGCCAAGGCCGAGGTCGCGCGCGACCAGATTGCCAACGACAAGGACATCGCCGACGCCTACGTGCTGGCGGCGGACACCGTGGTCGCCGTCGGCCGGCGCATCCTGGTCAAGCCACGCTTCGTGGAGGAGGAGCTGGCGACCCTGCAGCTGCTCTCGGGGCGCAACCACCGCGTGATCACGGGCCTCTGCCTCATCACCCCCGACGACCGCCTGCGCCTCAAGATCGTCGACACGCGCGTGCGCTTCAAGCGCCTGTCGAAGGAGGAGATCGAGGCCTACATCGCCTCGCGCGAGTGGCGCGGCAAGGCCGGCGGCTATGCCATCCAGGGCCTGGCCGGATGCTTCGTGCAGAAGATCACCGGCTCCTACACCAACGTCGTCGGACTGCCGCTCACCGAGGTGGTGAACCTGCTGCTGGGCGAGGCCTTCCCGATCCACTTCAACTGGCTGAAGCTGGGCGAGGCCGATCCGGAGTGACGCGGATGCCCGCGTACTACATCGGCGAGCACAAGATCACCAACGCAGCCGTCTTCGAGGCGTATCTGCGGCAGGTGGTGCCCATGATCGAGCGCCACGGCGGCCGATATCTGACCAAAGCGGGTACGCACGAGGTGCTCGAAGGAGAGTGGCGCCCCAACCGGGTGGTGATCATCGAATTCCCGGACATGGCCGCGATCCGAGCCTGGCATCGCTCGCCCGAGTATCAGCCGCTCATTGCGCTGCGCCAAAGCGCTGCGAACGACGTGATGATCGCGCTCGAAGGGGCCTGACGTCAGCGAGCCCTCCGGCCGGTCTCACACCCGCGGCCGAAACAGGGAGGCGATCAGCCCCACGCCGATGGCCACCGGCACGGCGATGAAGACCACCATGGTGAGCGTGAGGGCGATGCCGAGCGCCAGGAAGGCGAACAGCGCCAGGAGGGTGGTCGTGGCGACGAACACGACAACGCCAATCAGCCAGGCCCTCCACCCGGTGATGACGGTCGTCTTGCCGTTGCGTGTGATGACGATCATGTCAGAGCTCCGAGGTTGGTGACGTTTACACCGGAAGTGCCTTGCGCACTATCCGAGAAGGCCGACGTGGACATGGCGATGCATTGCCGGCTATAGCCGACGCAAGACGGCGGACGGGGCACCTCAATTGAGCGTCAGGGAACAACCAGGCGAGCCGGCCGCCGCCAAGAGCCCGGCGGACGGGAGGCGCACGCTCGCCATCACCTGCTCCGCGCACTTCGTGCACGACGGCATCGCGGACGCGTTCTACGTGCTGCTGCCAATCTGGGCCCAGGCGTTCGGCCTGAGCTACGTCCAGGTCGGGACCTTGCGCATGGCCTATTCCACCGCCATGGCGTTCCTTCAACTGCCGGCGGGGATGCTGGCCGAACGGGTGGGCGAGCGCGCGCTGCTCGCAGGCGGCTCCATGCTGGCCGGCGTCGCCTTCGCCCTGCTGGCGACATCCCAGAGCTACGCAGCGCTGGGAGCCCTCATCCTGCTCGCGGGAACCGGCTCGGCGGTGCAGCACCCGATCGCCTCGACGTTGATCTCCAGGGCGTACGCGGTGGCGTCACGACGCGCGGCGCTCGGCGTGTACAATTTCGTCGGCGACGTGGGCAAGATGGTCGTGGCGGCGGCGATGGGACTGGGCATCGTCGCGATCGGCTGGCGCAGCAGCGTCGTCCTCTACGGTCTCATCGTCGTGGGGGTGGGACTGATCACACTCGTTGCGCTCGCGAACCTCGCCGACGGCGGGCCACGCGCGCGCTCGAAGGCCGCGCCGGCACCTGACGTCGGCTGGGGGTTCACCAATCCCACGGGCTTCGCTCTCCTCGGCGCCATCCAGCTGATCGACAGCGCCTGCCGCACGGGCTTCCTCACCTTCTTCCCCTTCCTGCTGATCGCCAAAGGGGCGAGCGTGGCGAGCATCGGCTTCGGCCTGTCACTCGTCTTCGTCGGCGGCGCCGCCGGCAAGCTCGTGTGCGGGCTCATCGCCGAGCGGGTCGGCATCCTGCGCACCGTCATCCTGACCGAGCTGGCAACCGGCGCCCTGATCGCCGCCGTCGTGCTGGCGCCTCTCGGCTGGGCGATGCTGCTGCTGATGCCCGTGGGCGTGGCGCTCAACGGCACGTCGTCGGTCCTCTACGGCACCGTCGCCGAGTTCTTGCGCGACGACCGCCAGAGCCGCAGCTATGGCCTCTTCTACACGCTGGGCAGCGCGGCGGGAGCGACGGCGCCGTTCGTCTTCGGCATCCTGAGCGATTTCGCCGGGGTGCCGACCGCGCTCATGCTGGTGGCCGCGCTCGCCGTCACGACGGTGCCGATCGCGCTGCTGCTCGGCCCGCACATCGACAAGGGCGAGGGCGCGTAGACGCAGCCGAGCGTCCTCCTCCTGCCAAGCCCAGCAGTCCCTTGCTGAGCCAGCCTGCCCTCGGACTCGTTGCGAGGGTCGAAGCACGCTTGCAGCCCGCGGCCCGCCCTTCGACCCTCGGGACAAGCCCGAGGGCATGCACGCTCAGGGCTGAGGTTATGCATGAGAACCGCCTTGACATCGCCGAAATCGATGCGTATTAAACCTCACGGTTATTTAACCAACTGGTACATAATGCCATGCCTGCCGACCGCCTCAGTGCCACCTTCGCAGCCCTCGCCGATCCCACGCGCAGGGCCATCCTGGCGCGGCTGGCGCTGGGCGAGACCTCGGTGACCGAGTTGGCCGAGCCCTTCGAGATGAGCCTCCCCGCCGTCTCCAAGCACCTCAAGGTGCTGGAGCGCGCCGGTCTCATCGCGCGGGGCCGCGAGGCGCAGTGGCGGCCCTGCCGAATCGAGGCGAACGCTCTCAAGGACGTCGACGACTGGCTGGAGCGCTATCGCCGCCTGTGGGAGGAGCGCCTCGACCGGCTGGAGAATTACCTGGCGGTATTGCAAGCCAAGGAGAAGAAGCGTGAGCGCAAGAAATAACCTCGACCTGGAGCAGGACCCGCGGTCGATTATCGCCACGCGCGTGTTCAACGCGCCGCGCGAGCTGGTGTGGACGGCGTGGACCGATCCCAAGCACCTGGCGCAATGGTGGGGACCGGACGGCTTCTCCACCACGACCAGCGCGTATGATTTGCGCCCGGGCGGCGTGTGGCGCTTCGTCATGCACGGCCCCGACGGCCGTGACTATCAGAACCGGATCACCTTCGACGAGATCGTGAAGCCGGAGCGGATCCGATACCACCACGGCGGCGGTGAGGGCGTCGAGCCGGTTCAGTTCCGCACCACCGTCACGTTCGAGGACCTCGGCGGCAATCGGACCCAGCTCACCTTGCACGCTGTGTTCCCGTCGGCCGCCGAGCGGGAGCGGGTGATCAAGCAATACGGCGCCGACAAGGGCGCGGTGCAGACGCTGGCACGCCTTGCCGACTACCTGGCGAACCTGACGGCCTGACCATCCCACGAAGCAACGCCGAAACAGGAGGAGTACCCATGCCGATATCCGCAAAGATGATCATGCCCTGCTTGTGGTTCGACACCCGGGCCGAAGCGGCTGCAAATCATTACGTTTCCATCTTCCCGCAATCCAAGCTTGGAAAAATCACCCGCTACGGAAAAGAGGGAAAAGAGATCCACGGCAAACCCGCCGGCTCGATCTTGACCGTCGAATTCGAGATCGAAGGCGTGAAGTTTCTCGCGCTGAACGGCGGCCCACAGTTCAAGTTCGACGAGGCCGTCTCCTTCCAGGTCCTGTGCGAGACCCAGGCGGACATCGACTACTTCTGGAGCAAGCTCGCCCAAGGCGGGGAAGAAGGACACTGCGGCTGGCTCAAGGACAAATTCGGTCTCTCATGGCAGGTCGTACCGACGGTGCTGCCCGAAATGTTGCAGGACCCGAATGCCGGACGAGCCGACCGCGCCATGAAGGCAATGCTGCAGATGCGCAAGTTCGACATCGCAGCCTTAAAACGCGCGCAGACCGGCTGAATCCTATCGTTCAACGCACCACCAACTCAGAAAGGACAACCCATGCAAGAGCAAAACCAAGCCTCCGCCAAGGTGCAGCCCTATCTGTTCTTCGACGGCCGCTGCGAGGAAGCCATCGAGTTCTACAAGAAGACGCTCGGCGCGCAGGTGGAGGTGATGATGCGCTTCAAGCAGAGCCCCGAGCCGCACCCAGGCATGTGCGCGCCCGGCAACGAGGACAAGATCATGCACTCCTGCTTCCGCATCGGCAACACCCAGATCATGGCGTCCGACGGGCGCGCGCAGGGCAAGCCGATGTTCCAGGGCTTCGCACTGTCGGTGTCGGCGAACGACGAGGCTGACGCCGAGCGCATGTTCAATGCGCTGGCCGACGGCGGGCAGGTACAGATGCCGCTGGGCAAGACCTTTTTCTCCCCGCGCTTCGGCATGGTCGCCGATCGCTTCGGCATGGGCTGGATGGTCATCGCGCTGCCGCCCGAGACGGCGGCCGACCAGATTGAATTCGTTATTTCACGCGTGTTCGACGCACCGCGCGAGCTCGTGTGGAAGTGCTTCACCGATCCCGAGCGCATGAAGCAGTGGTGGGGCCCGAAGGGCTTCAAGGTGATCGCCTCGAAAATGGATCTGCGTCCGGGCGGCACCTACCACTACGGCATGAAGGCGCCGGATGGCACGCCCATGTGGGGCAAGATGGTGTATCGGGAAATCTCTCCGCCCGAGCGCATCGTGTTCGTCAACTCCTTCTCGGACGAGGCCGGCGGCACTACGCGCCATCCGCTGCACAAAACGTGGCCGCTGCAGATGCTGTCGGTCTTCGCGTTCGAGGAACAACCGGACGGCAAGACAAAGTTCACGGTCAGGTGGACGCCGCTCAACGCGACGGAAGACGAGCGCAAGACGTTCGACACCAACCACGACAGCATGCGCCAGGGCTGGGGCGGGACCATGGAGCAGCTCGCCGCCTACCTGGCCAAGAAGGCCTGAGCCAGCGATACCGGCAACCGCGAAAGATCGACGAAGCGGATGGAGCCACTACATGTCTCTCGAGCTCTATTACCATCCGCTGTCGTCGTTCTGTTGGAAGGTGCTGATCGCGCTCTATGAGAACGGGACGCCGTTCGAGCCGCATATCGTCGATCTTGGCAACGCAGCCGCGGCAGCGGAGTTCAAGAAGATCTGGCCGATCGGCAAGTTCCCCCTGCTGCGTGACGATGGCAGGGATCGAACGGTGCCGGAGTCGAGCATCATCATCGAATACCTCGACCAGCATTATCCGGGCGAGACGCGGTTCCTGCCCGCCGATCCGGATCTCGCCCGCCAGACGCGCATGCGTGATCGCTTTTTCGATCTGTACCTGCAGCTGCCGATGCAGAAAGTCGTCGGCGACAGGCTTCGGCCGCCAGGAAGGGGTGATGCCTTCGGCGTCGAGCAAGCGAAGGCGCAGTTGCAGACCGCGCTCGGCATGATCGACGGCGACATGGCAACGAAGACCTGGGCGATGGGGGACGCGTTCAGCATGGTCGACTGCGCGGCCGCGCCCGCCCTGTACTACGCCAATCTGGTGACGCCGTTCGATAACACGCATAAGAACGCGGCGGCTTATCTCGACCGCCTGATGGCCCGTCCGTCGTTTGCGCGAACGGTGAAAGAGGCGGAGCCGTACCGCAAGCTCTTCCCGCAATAGTGCACGTCGCAAGACTCGAGAAGAACAATGCTCAAGATCCTAGGGATTGTCTTTGCCATCGTTGTCGTCGGCATCGCCGGGGTTCTCGCCTTCGCGGCAACCAAGCCCGACACGTTTCGCGTGCAGCGGGCGGCGAGCATCAAGGCGCCGCCCGAGAAGATCTTTCCTCTCCTCAACGACCTGCGCAGCTTCGCGGCCTGGTCGCCCTACGAGAAGAAGGACCCGGCGATGAAGCGCACCTACAGCGGTGCGCCGAGCGGGAAGGGGGCGGTGTACGAATGGGACGGCGACAAGAACGTCGGCAAGGGACGTTTGGCGATTGCGGACTCTTCCCCGTCCTCCAAGGTCACGCTCGACCTGGATATGCTCGCGCCATTGAAGGCTCACAACATCGTCGTGTTCACGCTGGAACCGAAGGGCGATTCGACCAACGTGACGTGGGCGATGAACGGCCAGGTGCCCTACATCGCCAAGATCGTGCACGTGTTCCTCGACGTCGACAAGATGGTCGGCCAGGACTTCGAGGCCGGTCTCGCCAACCTGAAGGCGATCGCCGAGAAGTGAGCGAAAGAGCGGGGTGGAGGCGGGAGCAGCCGAGACCCTGGATCGTCTCGCCGAACATCTGGCGACGATGGCGTGAGCGCTCGCAGCGCATCGACCTCTACCTGCGCGTACATGCCCATCGCTCACTCCTTCGCTGGGCGCAGCATGGCAGTCGATGCTTGAACTCGACGAAGCTATCTGATCCGATCGAAGCGCCGAGCGGGCCATGCGCCGTCATTCGCCGCCTCGAGCAATCCGTCGACTATGGAGTCCACAAGCATGCCGTACTCGTTGGCCTTCAGGCTCGGAGCGAGCTATGTCGAGGCGAGACACTTCGATCTGGTCAATGCTGGCGATTACGCGCAATACGTCCGCAACATCAAGGGCAACCGGGTCGCTAACGAGGTCCTGCTCGATGCGATCGGGCTGACGCTGCGGCCCGAACTCGACGACGACTATTATCGTGAGGCGCTCGAATATCACCTGGGCTTGCTCTACGCCCATCTCGGGCAGCCGGAGCGGGCAGCCGAGCATTTCGAGCTGTCCGGCACCTTGCCTCATGCGGGTGGCAACCCGATTTTTTCCGAGCAGCAGACAGAAGCGGCGGCGATCCGCCAGCACCAGATGGTGGCCATCGGTCGTGGCGTTCCACTCATCTTGATTGCGTCGATGCCGCGCTCGGCGAGCGCATCCCTCACGCAGACCATCGCGGCGACGCTCGACATTCCGATCATGCGCACAAGCTCGGGCAACTTCCCGTACTACTTCGTCGTGCCGCGATGGCTGAACCTCGCCTCGGCCGGAGGCGCCGTCACGCACGATCACTTCGCGGCTTCGCCCTACAATCTGACGACGCTGATCAACAGCGGCATCCAGCACGTATTCGTGCTCGTTCGCGACCCACGCGCCGCAGCCGCCTCCGCTGCGGTGCTGTACGAGCCGTCGCTCAGCAGGCTCGGAAGAGAAAGCTTGGCCCGCAGGATGGTTCGAGACGTGCTCTATTCCTACTTGCCGTGGCTCAACGAATGGGTGGCAGCGTCAGGCGACAAGAGCTCGCCGCTCGAGATCCACTGGATTCATTCCGACAAGGCGCGCGCCGACATGGACGCCGCCGTGCGCGGTGTCGTTTCCATCCTGGCCCCTCAGCATCCGGCCCTCGAAAAATATCTCGGGCAGAAGGCTGTGGAGGTCACTGCCAACTTCAACTCCGGCGATGATGATGCGTGGCGCAAGGTGGTCGACGCGTCCGATCAAGCTCAGATGTGGGATGCCATGACCGAAGAAACGCGCGTGCTTTTCGGATTTGCTCCATAGAGCTTCCGCGCAACGGCTAGACTAGACGAGAACACTCCGCCCGCACGCGATCACGCCTTCTTCTCCCAGCGGCCCTCGGGGGATTGCTGCCAATAGGTGACGTCGCAGCCGGCCTCTTTTGCCCCCGTCCACTGCTCGCGCGCCCTGGCAACGGCCGCCGCGTCGCGGCCCTCGAACAGGTAGACGATGCGCGCATAGGCGGTGAGATCGGCCGTCTCGGCACCGTCGACGAGGAAGCGCACGGTGGCGCCGTTGGGATTGTCCTCCTGCGCCGTCAGGTAGACGGGCTGCAGCGCCGGATTGCCGTCGCGCTTGGTGCCGTGGGGCAGAAAGCTCTCCTCGCGATAAGTCCACAGCAACGTGTCGAGCGCCTCGACACGCTCTTCCGAGCCGGCCTGCACCACAGCGCGCCAGCCCCGCTCCAGCGTTTTCTCGACCAGGCTCGGCAGCACGCGCTCCAGCGGCTGACGCTCGAGGTGATAGAAGAGGACTTCGGTCATGGGCGCAGGGTACGGGGTCGGACCCCTCGCCGCCAGTGGGGTGATACAGGAGCAGGATCGCTTCAGATTGAATCACTTGCTCAAATGCAACGCGCGGCTGAAGCGTCATTCCTGCTCTACTCATTGAGTCTTGAGAATGCCGTGGTCGCCAAGAAGACATCGTGAAAGGTGATCAAAGCGCCTGGAAGAGTTGGCCCATTTTGTTGAAGAGTCAGGATCTTCTTCGAGAAGGTAGCCACGTTTCTTCGAAGCCGCGCTCTGTGTAGCAACGCGCCGCACAAAGACTCGATTGGCCTCCGTCAAGTGCCGGGAGAATCACGTCCCCAGCACGTCCCCGCTCCAAGCAACAAATCGCACGCTCGGCACCCTGGGACCAGTCAACCATCAGTAATCGTTGGAAGCATTGGTCGGAGCGGGGAGATTTGAACTCCCGACCCCCAGTCCCCCAGTCAGAGAGATTTAGGCCGCCCAGGAGAACCGGAGAGGGCATAAGTTGGGTGAAGTGGATGATTTTCCTAAGATTAGGCGGGAATAAGAGAGCGACGAGGAACCTCATTGAGCTCGACTTTTCAGTACCCATCTAGTACCCAGAGCAGCAGTGGAGGGGGTGGCCGATGTTGACGGAACTGGCGATCCGAAAGGTGTCTGCGAAGGACGGCCAACGGGTCGAAATCTGGGACGAGAAGCTGCCCGGGTTCGGGCTGCGGGCGTCGCCAGCCGGCACCAAAACGTTCGTTCTCATGTACTACGTCGGCGGTCGCAAGCGCCGCATGACGCTCGGACGCTTTCCGATCCTGTCGCTTACCGACGCGAGGCAGAAAGCGATTGAAGCGCTGGCGGAGGTGGGGAGAGGCACTGACCCGATGGCTGGTGCACCGGCGAGCCTGCACGAGTTCCGGTTTGCAGATGTCGTCGAGGAGTTCGTCGAGGCGCATTGTCGTCGCCACAATCGCGAGAGCCATGCGCGAGAGATGGAGCGCATATTGCGCACGCGGTTTATTGCGGCGTGGGCGAACCGGGACATACGTGAGCTCGGCAAGTCGGATGTTCTCAAGGTGCTCGACGCAGCCGTGAATGCCGGGACGCCGAGTGCAGCGAACCATGCGCTCGCTGCAATCCGTAAGCTGTTCAGCTGGGCAACCGAACGCGGTCTTGTTCCGGGAAATCCATGCAGTGGGATCTCTCGGCCGGCGCCGGTGGTGACGCGTGAACGGGTGTTGAGCATGGTCGAGTTGGGAGCACTATGGAGCGCGACGGAAACTGCGAGCGCACCATTCGCGCAGATCGTTCGACTGCTAGTGCTCACGGCACAGCGCAGGGGCGAGGTTGTGGGCATGCGTTGGGCGGAACTCGACTGGGATGCACGCACCTGGTCGATTCCGCCGAGGCGCACAAAAAACAATCGGCTGCAGGTTGTTCCGTTATCGCCACTGGCCATATCCGTAATCTCCACGGTTCCGCGGATCAACGATGAGCTGGTGTTCCCGGCGCGCGGCAATGCAAAGACGACGACGTCGGGTTTTTCGAAAATGAAGCGCGGGCTCGACGAGTCTTGCCAGGTGTTCGATTGGACGCTGCATGATTTGCGGCGCAGCGCGGCAACGCACATGGCGAGCCATGGTGTTGCGCCACACGTGATCGAACGCATTCTCAATCATGTCACCGGTACGTTCGGTGGCGTGGCAGGCATCTACAACCGATTTCAGTATCTGCCGGAGATGCGCATTGCGCTCGAGCTGTGGGCCGACGAGATCGGTAAATTGGCAGATGGTCGCTGACTATCGCGACGTGTCGCGACCGGTCGCGAGGTGCGGCGGCCTGTCGCACCGCGTCGCGCGCGTGAGAGAACCTGACGCGGTGTGCTGGCGCTCCAATTTTGCTAGCTAAATAGCGATATCTCTTTTTTGCTTGACGGAGAGGCATCCTGACAATTCTATGGGTGAGCCTGCTCGCCATGGAGAAAGAACATGAACTCAGACTTGCCGCGCATAATCACGAGAAAGGAGTTGCGTCTGCTCGTCCCGTTTTGTCCGCAGTACATCCTTCGGCTGGAGAAGGCGGGCAAATTCCCGAAGCGCAAAAAGTTCGGGAAGCGTCGTGTCGGGTGGTGGCTGCACGAGGTCTTGGCGTGGATCGCGGCGCGCAATATGGAGCAGAGTGACGAGAATGAGTCGCAGCTGTTGCTGCCGCTGGACACTGACGCCAGGCCGGAAATGTTGCCGGCGCCATAGGACGAGGTGAATGCCGATCACGATCGCCTTTGTCAGCCAGAAAGGCGGGGTAGGGAAGAGCACGCTTGCGCGTGCTCTCGCTGCCGTGGCCGCTCACGCGAAACTGAAAGTGCGATTGGCCGATCTCGATGTGCAGCAACGCACATTGCTGCGGTGGGGGAACGCACGAAAAGAGAACCGAGTCGTCCCGGCAATCAAAGTCGAAGGTTATGCGAACGCCGACGAAGCGATCGCAGGTGCGGTCGGCGATGACCTGTTGATTGTGGACACGCCCGGGCAGGTGTCGACTGGCACATTGGAACTTGCACGGCAGGCGGATCTGGTTGTGCAGCCGACTGGGCCAGGTCTCGATGACCTGCATCCCGCTGTGCTGGTGTTCCATGCGCTTGCCAGAAGTGGCATCCCGCGGGAACGCATGGTGTTCGCGTTGTGCCGAACAAGCGCGAAGGATGAGGAAGACGCAGCGCGGGAATATTTGCAAGCAGCAGGCTATGAAGTGCTGCGCGGCGCGATCCCTGAGCGTACCGCTTATCGGCAAGCGCTCAATCGAGGTAAGGCGTTGACCGAGACAGAAGAAGAACCGTTGAACAATAGAGCTGACGACTTGCTCGAGGCGTTGCTCGAGAAGGTGGCGGCTCAGCGGCATGGGTCGGAGCTGGCAGACGAGAAGCAACGGAAATTGGAAGGTGAACGATGAGCGCGAAAGACGCCGCGCGGCGCGTGAGAGAGAAATTCAGACTGGGTCAGCCGCCAAACGCGGACGGAGCAAAGATGCTGTTCGACGCGATCCCTGGTCGACCCGGGCGCAAACGCAAAGCGGAGAAGATGGCGCAGCTCAATCTCCGGGTGCCGCAAGCGGTCAAAGATCGGGTGCGCATATTGGCCACTCGTGATCGCATGGAAATGTCGCAAGTGATTATGGAAGGCATCCAGCTGTACGAGGCGAAGTACGGTGTGGCGCCGACATTGGAACCTGGTCGACGAGAGAAGTAACGCACTGAACCGTGACATGCGCTGGCTGTTTCTGATTGGCGGCGGTCTGGCGACCGCCGCCATGTTCGTCATCTCCATGTGGCTCAACTACCTGTTCGGCTACGGTCTTGGCCAAACGCCAGTGCGAGCAGTCGTGTTCGGTTGTGTCAGCGTCATCATAGATGCCTGGAAGGCGTTGGGACCGATCTTCATTGTTGCACTCGCACGATCGCGTCGGTGGCCGTCCGCTGGTGCAGGCAGTGTCGTGTGGCTGGCTGTCGGCCGGAGAGGTCGGCTTCACGCTCGGACTGTTGCTCGCCGCTGCCATTGAGCTCGTGTCGGCATTCGGCCCGGCCGTGCTGTCGGCCTACGCGGATGCGAACGCAGCAGGTTCGGCAAGGAGCACGAAGGGGATGAAGGTCGGGCTCGTGCTTGATTACATGGCCGATCGTGTCGAACCTTCGACCGTGTCGAGCGCACTTGCGTCTGAAGAACTATACAAGGACTACGTCAAATGGTGCTCGCATCGCGGCCGGCGAGCAATGACGGGCCTCGACTTCATTGGGGAATTTGAACGCTCTCGGATCGAGCAGGGGCTTGAGCAGATCAAGAAGTTTGGCGATCGCTACCACGGGATACGCCTGGTGCGAGCGTCGGGGTAGGTTGTGCGGCGTGGGCAAACAGTGTGCGAGGGAAGAATTCGCAGTATTCTTCCTCGTTGAACCACGCGCATTTGATGTCGAACAACTTCAGCCCTGGCACTCGCCTCGTTAGCGCGAGCGCGTAGATGGCGAGCTGCGCGATCGGCTTGTTGGTAGGAGCGTCCGGCTTGTAATCCAGAATGTGAACTGCTCCGTTTCTCACCTGTAGAAAGTCGATGTGGCCAGTGATGACGCGCGACTTGTTGCCATCGGGTGACGCGAGTTCGATGCTGTGCTGCTTTTCCAGAGCGGTGATGTCTTGCTCGTCCAGCCAGATCGGAATTTCGAAGGCGACTGTCACGCTGTCATTCGCCAGCATGAATCGCTGTAGCGTTTCGTGACGCAGCTTATTGTTGCCGACTGCGGGGATGATCAAGGCCGCTGTCTGGGTCGCCGCGTTCTCCTTGCGATCGACGATGATGCGTGAGACATCCGCAAATTGTGGCTGCGCCTGGGACGCGCGGCCCTTTGGATCGTCGTCCCTGCAAAAGAGATCATGGGGACACGTTGTGGGGATGCTCTCCAAGAAATCGGCGAGCGGCGCGAACTGCGCGTCACCGGCGCGTTTATCGTCGAGCACGCCGGCGCGCACGAATTCCAATTTGGGTCGGTGATAGGCGTAGCCGTAGACTTGGCGGTGGTAGAGCTTGATGGAGCGGATCGTCTGGTTGGCAGGGAAGCGTCTCAGGCCATCGGCACGCAGCCGGCGATAGGTGCAATGCTGCTGGTACTCCTGCAGCCATGTCGTGATCGTGGAAGGGGAGACGGTCGGTGAGTGCCGACAAGATCATGCGCAGTGGGTAGGTCTTGTTGTGAAGCGCACGTGAAGACGCGCTTGCAGGAGGCGCAGCGCCACAGTTGGACGATCTCCAATTTCTTCTTGCGCGTTCCTTTGCGCGTGGCGTTGTGGCTGGCGCAGTGGGGGCAGGCGGCCGACTGCTTGGCCGTGAGGGGAGCATGAGCGATACGGGGGATCGGAGACATACGGTGGCAGCAGCTGCTGCCGTGGGCAGGCTAGCATAGGTCACGGAAATCGGAAGAAGAGGTCACGGAAAGTGGAAGAGGAGCGGGTCACGGATATTGGAAGCGGAGGAGCGCGCGGAGCGCGCCGTTGGGCGGTGGATGGGGCGTTGGTTGCGGTCGCAGGATTGTCACCATTGATGGCGATGATGGGCGGTTCGCTGGTACCTCCCGCGGGCACGGCCGCCGGTGTTCCGGCATCACTTGCCCCGACCCAGGGATACTGGCGGCCGCCATCAGTGGGCGCATGCATTGAAATGGTGTTCGGGTATTGAGAGGTAGTCACATGACCGTCGGCTACTTGGTCAAAAGGCTGTTCCTCATCATCCCGACCCTCTTCGGAATTATGCTCATCACTTTCGTGCTTGTTCAATTTGCTCCTGGCGGGCCAGTCGAGTATATGCGAAGCAACTTGGCGTGATTCTCAAGACTGCGGTTTGGGCAGGCCCTTGAGAATACGACGCTGACGTTTCGGAAGGTGAATGGTATAGGAGACCTGCGATGAAGAGGCAGTTGGCCATAATGGTGTTGACGATGACCTTCATCGTGCCTGCCTCAGCGCAGACGCCACCGGTCAAAGCGCCCGTAGACGGGTGCGTAGCATTGTGGAAGGACTTCGATGACGACGAAGACGGTACTCTCAGCGACGCTGAGGCGGCGCGACTGAAAACGATTTTGGCGGTGATCGATATGAACAAGGACGGGACAGTCAGCAAGGAAGAGTTCTTCGCGGCATGCGAGAATGGGTTGCTCAAGGATGTGAAGAAGAAGTGACCTGCCCGAAACCGAAGTGGTTGAAATTGATCGAACATGAGCAATGAGAAAGAAGAGACCGCGCCCTATTTGCAAAGGCGCGGCCCTGTGTTGCTCGCATTTACTTGTAGTAGCCGACGCCGCACCCGAGGTCGCCGACCTTTGTGACGAAACTTACCTTGGCGCTGGGCTCGGTTTGGCCCGGTTTCGGGAACATATAGCTGACTTCGTTGATCTTCCCGTCCTGCGCAGCTTTATAGATGTCTTCACCAAAGGCCTTGCCTGTCGCGTCCTTGATCGTTCGCACGTCCTTGCCCATAACTGACGCGGGGGCGGCGACGTTGATACCATCAGAGATGTTGAAGCAGAAGGGATACAAGTCGCGATCCTTGAAGCCGTCAGTACCAGCTTTGAACGAGGCGATAGCTTTGGTTTTGTCTGCCTTGACTGCAGCCACGGCTTTTTCGAGCATCGCTTTCGCCTCGGCTGCAGTGCCTTGGGCGAATGCGGACGTTGAGAGTGTGAGAGCTGCGACGGCCAGCGCGCTGACCATGAGTTTGCGAAGCATCGTGTTTCCTCCAGGTATCCTTGATACGCCTACTTGTGGCCGCTGATCGCGGCAACTTCCAGGTCGATGAGCAAAAAAATTCGGGCGAAGGCAGAGGGAACCTTCGGCCGCCCTTCGCGTTAGGAGTCACGATTTTTGGATGGGAAGTTGCAGGCGCGCTATTGAGCGGTGGAGGTGGCGTCTGTACCTGTTGCCGCGAGAGGGACGAGTGGGGAGTTGTCGCTTGCTGCGGCCGGGACTGATGGCGGCGAGAGCTTGCTGCTGCGAGGGCGTTGCCATGGTCGTGTTGCGTGATAGGTTGTCCTGGCCTCGGATGGGCGAAACAGACCAATGGAGGATCTAAGATGTTCAGGAAGGTTTTGCTCGTTGCCACCGCGTCTGCGTTCTTTGTCGCGGTTGGCGTCCCGGAAACGTCCTTCACGACAACGGCTGCCTTTGCGGCCAAGAATTGCGGTGAGGGAATGAGGAAGAACTGGCGCGGCAAGTGCGTCAAAGCGAAAGTTGCCAAAACTAAAAAGATCGCGAAGACCTACAAGAAGAAGCGCACCAAGCGGACCAAGAGAGTCAAGCGCACGACAATGTGAGAATACTCGTCGGTCAGCTTAAAAATTGGCGTGGATCAGATACTGGTTGAGGTGGCTGTGGTGGTGCCGGTTGGTTGAAGGGCTTGTCGTTGGCTGGTGTAGTGATTGGAGTGGGGGAGGTTGCAAGAAGCAACGTGCTC
>JRHI01001391.1_pt1 | contig 20498 bp, 32 predicted proteins | sample 215371 | NCBI WGS metagenome assembly JRHI01 (sample SAMN02929681, study PRJNA255918) | sediment metagenome | biome: cave system; feature: Ice Cave; material: Sediment; isolation source: sediment from deep within a dark volcanic ice cave with no known source of... ...
GACGGCGTCATCAAGATCGAGATGCACTTCCTGCCCGACGTCTACGTCACGTGCGACGAATGCAAGGGCAAGCGCTACAACCGCGAGACGCTCGAGGTGAAGTTCCGCGACAAGTCCATTGCGGACGTGCTCGACATGACGGTCGAGGAGGGCGCGACCTTCTTCAAGGCGGTGCCGGCGATCCGCGACAAGCTGGAGACGCTGGCGCGCGTCGGCCTCGGCTACATCCACATCGGCCAGCAGGCGACGACGCTATCGGGCGGCGAGGCGCAACGCATCAAGCTGTCGAAGGAGCTGTCACGCCGCGCGACGGGGCGCACGCTCTATATCCTCGACGAGCCGACGACGGGCTTGCACTTCCACGACGTGGCGAAGCTGCTCGAGGTGCTGCACGAGCTGGCGGATGCCGGCAACACCGTCGTCGTGATCGAGCACAACCTGGAGGTCATCAAGACGGCCGACTGGGTGATCGACATGGGGCCGGAGGGCGGCGATGCCGGCGGGCGGATCGTCGCTGCCGGCACGCCCGAGGACATCGCGCGCGTGAAGGAGAGCTACACGGGGGCCTATTTGCGCGGGGTGCTGGGGCGTCGGGGGAAGGCGGGGCGGAAGCAGGCGGCGGAGTAAACTGGGCGGCTGCACCCAAACCCAGAGGCGCAACAAGTGCTCTGTGCATAAACGGGGGCATACGAGCACCGCCGACAATCCTGCAGATATAGTTTTGCCTCTGAGCATTGATTCGCGCGGGGCACGAGGACGATGATCAATGAAGAAGATTTAGCAGGGGCCGTGCTCGCCGGCATGGAACCGGATCAACGGTTTAGGTTTATTGAGCAGCTTGCCGCCAAACGGTTGGTCAGCGAGCGGGACATTAACGGCGAACATATCTACGACGACTATGACTACATGAGTTCGGTACTTGAAGCTGCTCGCTTGTGCCGCATTTCCGAGTTGCTGGAATGGGACATGCCTCGCCGAAACGGCGACGACTGGCAGTGGGCGTGCCGCAATTTCCGAGCGGACGCCGCGCGCGTATCGCAACGCATTCTGTTCGAGCACGCTTCCCGACCCGTGAAGGACCCCAACACGGTTGCGCTGGATGCCGCCACGAAGGAACGGCTGCGCTTCCATCTCGGGCAAGTGCGCGGCATTATTGACAATGACCCCATGCCCGAAAAAGGATCTTTACGATTCAATCTCGGAACTCGAGCGCGAGATTGACAAGGCGCGCACGCGCATAGCGGCGGTAATCGACGTTCTTAGTAAGACGTGGGATGGGGACATGCGGGCGGCAGACGCACTACGCCAGATCGTGATCATTATTCAAAGTGCGAAGTCGGACGAAAATGAGACGGCCATGCTGGCTGCTCCACAAAAGCCCAAGCAAATCGAGGGTCCCAAGAACTTGGCAGCACCCAGGCGTAAGTCAGTCGAGAGAAAAAGTGGCGTCGACAAACCGCTCGATGACGAGATTCCCTTCTAACTAACGATACAGAGACGGGAGACGAACACAGATGGCACATCAGCCTGAGATTTGGTCCGGCGACGTCAGACGCGTCCTAATATCGCCGTCTCGTTACGCTGTTCGGTCCACTTTCAAGTTGGCAGAAGGCAACTTCACCAGGCCGAGCATGCGACGCCGCGTTCGACGAATTTTGCGACGCGTTCGCGAAGGCGGTCGGGGCAAAATCTGGCTCTGCGGTGAAGCAGCAAATTCGTTTTGCAATGCCGGAAAGTGAAAATGGAAGCACTTGGGATCGGCAGGCGCAAACCGCAATCCTGAACAAGGCAGCCGCATTGGAAGCTGGCTTCATCGAAGACAGCCACCTCCCAGATTTGCTTGCAGTTGGTCGTGCAGCCAAGGACCGCAAGCAAGCTGCGGAGTGATCCATGACGCTTTGGGCATGGCTAGTTTCACACGATGCAATCGCGGCAGCGCTTTTGGGTACGATCCTTGGCGCTGTCTTGAGCTTCGCCCTGAGCTATTTTACCGACCTACTTCAACGGAAACGACGGCAGCGCGTTGTGAGTATGCGTATCGCGACCGATCTGCGCCAATGGATGAACCGTCTTTGGTCGCGGATATCTGACACGCGGACTTCCATCGCGTCCGATGGCGCCGGAGGAACGCCGTACACCGAAGTTCCCGATCTTCGCTTCGAAGGCGATCTCAATCAAATTCCTCTGTTGGACTCGGGCACCGCCAAGCGGATCTTCGAACTGATTCACAAGAAGGACGCCGTGAACGCTGAAGCGGAGGGAACCTTGGAATATCAAGATCACGATGAAGCTCTCGACGTCTTCCTGGGCCGAGCAGCCAATCTATTTTTGACTGCCGTGGCCATCTATGACGATATCTCCCGTCAGGTCGGCTGGGACGAACGGCCGTTCTCCCAGGCAAAGGAGACGATGCAGGCGGAGGTTGATCGTCTTTCCGAGATCGAAGCGAAACGAGCTGCCTTCAATCAAAAATTCTTCGCAGACGTCTAAGTCCTGCACGATGATCGCCGCACCGTGTGCGCCGAGCCCCGGATCGGTGGGGCGCGCATCGTGTCGCACGCCGGACAACGCCGCGCCCCACGCAGCGCTCACCCCATCACTCCCCGTATTGCTCGTCGCTGACGTGCTCGAGCCACGCAACCGCACTGCCGTTCAACGCCTCCTGAACCGCGATGTGCGTCATCCCCGTCCGCGGAGTCGCCCCGTGCCAATGCTTCTCGCCGGGCGCGAACCAGACCACGTCGCCCGGCCGGATCGGGCTGCCCGCGGCGGATGCTGGTTTCGGCAGCGTGAAGGTCCACCTCGGCGCCGCCGTTCCGGGCACCGAGCGACTCACCTACACTGCCAGAGCATGGAACAAGCCGAACGCACCTTCCCGACCTTGCGCCGGTGGCGCAGGATGAGCGAAAGCGAGCAAGACGCCCTGCTCGACAAGATCGAGAGACGCCGGCGGTGGCGCGTCATCTTCCGCGGCGTCGTTGCGGTGCTGTGCGTTCTCGCCCTGGCAATCGTCGCCGCGCTCGTAGTCGGCCGCTAATCGCTCCGCGCACCACGCAGCGCTCACCCCATCACGCTCCGTACTGCTCGTCGCTGACGTGCTCCAGCCACGCGACCGCGCTGCCGCCCAACGCCTCCTGCACCGCGATGTGCGTCATCGCCGTCCGCGGCGTCGCCCCGTGCCAATGCTTCTCGTCGGGCGCGAACCAGACCACGTCCCCCGGCCGGATCTCCTCGATCGGCCCGCCCCAGCGCTGCGCCCACCCGAGCCCCGCCGTGACGATGAGGGTCTGGCCCAGCGGATGCGTGTGCCAGGCCGTGCGGGCGCCGGGCTCGAAGGTGACGCTGGCGCCGCGAGCCCGAGCCGGATCGGGCGCCTCGAACAGCGGATCGATGCGCACCGTGCCGGTGAAGTACTCGGCTGGTCCGCGGCCGGACGGTTGCGCGCCGCTGCGTTTGATCTCCATCGGGTTCTCCTTCGCTGACCGCCGGCAACGCGTGCACCGCGGCCGGTCGCCAAAACCTCGGCGCTTGCGCGAGCGCGGCTTAGGCCGTGCGGCCGCCGGAAACGGCGCGCGCAGAACGGCGTCCATCTTATCGCAGGTGGCCGCGCTCAAGCCCGAATAGTAGCGCGCCGCCGACAGGCAGCGCCGCATGCGGTCGTCACGCTTGGCGAGCTTCAGGACGTCAGTCGAAGGCTTTGCCCGGCGGGCACCCCAGCCGCTTGAACACCATCGCCGCCGGGCAGAATCCGGTGAAGGCCGACTGCAGCAAGTTGGCCCCTACGAAGGCCGTCAGCAGTAGCCACCACGGCGACACGAGGTAGGCAAGCGCCAGCGACAAAAGCACCATGACGCCCGCGAAAGCGAATACCGCTTGGTCGACTGTCATCGGAACTCTCCCATGCCTGACGATCTCGTGAGACGGCGCTGCGCAGACGCCGAGGGATGACGGCAGCGCGCTGCGTCAGGCCACCTTGTTGCGGATGAGGATTGCGACGGCGCACGACAGCAGCCAGAAGCCGCCACCGATGCCCAGAACACCATATTCCTCCGGCGAGCCGCCACCGAACAGCTTCTGCAGCGCCATTCCGAATCCGACCAGGCCGCCCGCCAAAAGCACCCAGATAATGAAATCGAGGATCGTCTTGTGCATGCGCGTCTCCCACCGCTCGCGGCTTGCCGCCGGTCTCATTATGAGAACAACCTAAACCTGCGACGGCGGACATTCCATATGCAATTGGCGGCGCGCGCGTATCACACGCCTATCGCATTCTTCCCTTAGAACCCACGGAATACCGTTTCCAACCTCAGATCGGTGCGTGGCGTGCGCAAGAGGAATTGGCGCCTCGTGATCGTGGGCGTTGTGCTGCTGCTGGCGGCCGTCGCGTTCTTTTTCGCGATGGGGACCATCGCGCCAAGATCGAATGACCCGGTGGATCTCATGCGCACCGTCGGGCAGGTTTCCGGCGGCGTTGGCGCTCTCGGTCTCGTTATGCTCGTCTTTGGGCTCATCGGCCGACGGCAGACCGCGTGAGAGCTCGGAGCGCTGCGGGCGGCGATCTATCAAGCTAGGTTTTTCGCGCAATGTCGGTGAAGCAATTGGGCGCCGTTGCTTACGTAGCCGGTCTGAGCGCTTGCATCATGGCGCTGCTGTGGTTGCTGTACCTCGGCGTACCTGATGACGATACGGTCGAATGCTCACTCTTCTTCACCGCGCGCTGCAAAGAGATGGTTCTCGCCTTCGGCGGCCCGGCAGCGCTGTTCGCATACAGCCGTGTTCTCGTCTGGGTCGTATGGATTGGATTGGCACTCTGGGTCACTGGCCTGGTGATCGAGGCCAGAGAACCCGGAGAGACCAGAGAGAAATGACTTAGCGCACGCCTCTACCGTCCCCGCCCCGCTTACGCGGCCTTGCTTCGCGCAGCCGCGCTCCCGTCATGGCCGCTCCGCACTCCACACGCCCGAGCACAGCCCCGAAGGTCCCTTGCCGTTCCACGTTCCGCTGGCCCGAGCCCCACTGAACCGGCCGGTCCCATGCGCGATGCGCGGGCCCGCCACGGCTGTCAGCGACACGCTCCCCGATGCAGACACGCGGCCGCCGAGCTGGATCGGGTAGAACGCGAAAGCTCCGCCGGTCGAATGAATGCGGCCGCCCGATATCCCCATGCCGATCGGGATTGTTCCGCAATGGCCGCGGGTCGTCACCGCAGTCATGCTCCAGTTGCCATCGAACTTGGCTGCGCCCGCGGGCACGGCGGAACAGATGAGCGCGGAAACGGCTGACAGCGCGAAGGCGCACATACGATTGCCAATCATGGGAAACCTCATGCGCGTGTTGTATTGCTCGTCAATTCGAGCACGCTTCAGTATCGGTAGGGACGGTACGGGCGATGCGCCGGCCCATCGTACGCATAGTAGTCGGGTAGAACCCATCGCCATTCCAGTACGGCCCATAGCTCGGACCGTAGTCGTCGTTGCCGCCGTAGCGAAGCAGGTTCTCTCTATCCTGCGGGCTCAAGTACGCCCCCTGTCGCTCCTTGGCGCGCGCGTTTTCCACCGCACCCACCGACTGTGCCTGCGCGATTGTGGGCGCAAACGCGAGTGCCATCGCCGCGGCGGTGATCGTGCATGTCCATTTCATCGCATGCCTCCTTTTGTTCGTCTTTGCACCAGTGGCTTGCCGTCGCCAGCGCGACGCCATTCTTGTAAACGCTGGGCTGCGACGGGCGTTCCGACTACTCCTTGTCCGGTCCTTATCCGGGTCTCTCGCGGCCGCTTACTCTCCTGTCGGTAGCCGTCAATCCGTCATATCGGGCAGCGCCGTTCCGCAGTATCTTTGCTGCGTTGAGTATAGTCCGTTGCGGCGCGCGGTGCAGCGTCACCGTTCGCTCGTTGGTTGCGGTGAATAGATTCTCATGCCGAGCTTGTCGGCGCTGCGGTGGCTCGGCCAATTAGGCTGCTCAGGGAGAAACGCCATGGCACAAGCGACTCAAGGTTCTCGCCCCGGACAAGTGATCTTCGACGCACTCGCAAGGAAGAACGATCAGCTATTCTGGGGCGGCGTGGCCATGGCTATCGTCGGCGTGCTCGCGTTGGTGTTCCCGTTCGGAGCCACGTTCGCCATTGCCGTGATGGCAGGGTGGCTCCTCATTCTGGCTGGCGGCGTCACGATTGCCGACGCGTTCACCGTCGAGGGCACCGGGCCGTTTTTCGGCGAACTGTTGATCGGCCTGTTGAAGCTGGCGTTGGGCGTATACCTCGTACGCCATCCCGATGTCAGCATGGTGCTGCTGACGCTTCTGCTGGCGGCCGTATTCGTCATTGACGGCGCGGCTCAGCTTGCGTTGGCGTTCGAATTGCGGCCGCTGGACGGATGGGGATGGTTATTGCTCTCGGGCATTATCGCCATTGCCGTGGGGCTGCTGCTTGCGGCCGAGTTGGAGACCATGTCTCTCGTTTCGCTCGGAATTCTGCTCGGCGTCAGCTTCTTGACCACTGGCCTTGCGCGCATCGTCCTTTCGCGACGGCTGTCCGCATTGGCGACCGGCCTATAGTCTGGCGCAGGGAGGAGCGAGCCCACGCAGACGGCGCCGGCCGCATCGTCGCGGCCGGTACGTTTGAGGCTGTCTCAATCAGGGAGTCGGCTGCGGAGCTGCGTGCGGCGTCTGCTCTGCAGCTTCGCGGGCCTTTTTCTCGCGCTCGAGCTCTTCCTTTGCTTTCGCGGCCGCGGCATCGGAGTCCTCTTTGGCGGCCTTGAGCTGCGCCAGTTGATCATTTGCCGCCTTGAGGCCCCGTTCGGCGTCATCCTTTGCTGTCTTGGCAGCGGCCAGCTCGTCGGCGAGCGCCTTCAACTGACCTTCAGAGGTCTTTCTGGCGCTCTCCGAGGAGGCGAGTTCGCCCTTCATCTTCTCCAAGGCCAGCCCCGCCGCGACGTTCGCCTTCCGCGTCAGCGTCAACTGCGCGCCGACGTCGTCAAGCGCGCGCTCGGTCGCCGTCTGGCTCTTGTGCGCCTCAGCCAGCTCCGCGCTCACCGCCGTCAGCGACTGCTCGGCCGCGAGCTTCGCTTTCTCGGCTTCCCCCACTCGCTCGCGCGTCCTCTTGGTGTCCTTCTCGATTACAGCGCGGACGATGTGCGCCGTCTTCAAAGCGTGCTGGAGGTGCCTGTTCGCCGTGTAGGTCCAGGCTGCGAAGGCGATCGCAACCAACGCCAAAATGACAAGCACGGGGTTGAGACGAGAACGTTGCATGCGTCCACCCCCGTGGGCATTCTGAATTTTCAAGGCGCGCTCGACCTGCGCGCGCCAGCGCAAACGCTCGATGCCGTAGGCCGGAAGGGCGTTCGATAAGCCGATCAAGCCGCTCGCGGCGGAGGCCGGATCGAACCCGAGGCCGCGGATGGACATCGTCGCAATGCGGCGGCGGCCGGCGTAGCCCGACATCAGCATCCCGAGCTCGTGGAAGACGTGCTGCGCCTCGTCTAGAGCGGCGCGGCTCTCATCCCGCGCGGCCGCGAGCAGGTCCGCGGACTCCGTCAGCCGCACGCGCACGTCCTCGCGCAACTTAAGGAAGTGGCGCAGCGGGCGGGCGCTCGCCGCCACCGCAATCAGCAGCAACACCGCGATCGCAAGTCCAGTCCAAACCGGGATCACGGACGCGCCCCCTCCCCTTGCCTGCACATTCCGTCGCTCACATCGCTCGCCGCGAGCCGGACCCCTCGTCCCAGCTACGGCCGGAGCCGAAGGCAATGCCTGACGTTTGCGCCAAACGCGTGGCTAGGCCCAGAGACGTTCTGCCTCGGGCATATGCTCAAGTTGTCTGACAGGTGCGCGCGCGGAGCGCGTGACAGAGTGCGCCGCCGCTCAGTCGATCTTCTGGTACGTGTTGTCGAGGTCGTCCTGCACGATGATCGCCGCGCCGTGCGCGCCGAGCACCAGGTCGGACGCCGGCACCATGCTCTCATAGCGCCAGCCGGCGGGCAGATTCAGCCGCGCGCCTAAGCCCGACAGGTCGTCGTACGACAAGCTCTTGTCGATCATCTGCGCATAGGCCTGCATGGCGTAGCGCTTGCCGTCGGGAGCAACGAGCAGGAACACCGGCTTGCCGGCTTCGAACACATAGCGCGTGTCGCGATCGATCGTGCGCTCGCGATAGGGCTCCGAGCGCAGCCCGAACAGGTCGAGGTCGATCGAGGCCCGCTCGGTCAGCTCGAGCCCACCCGCCTCGATCTTCTCGCCCGTTGCCGTGTCGCCTCCCGCCACGATCTTATCCATCACGAAGTGGCGCGGGCCGTTGAGGAGGACCTTAATGGCGTCGAAGCGCTTCTTCATCTCGGCTTCGGTGATCTTGTCCCAGACTGCGGCCGGGCAATCGTTGAGGCCGAGCGTGTTGTAGACGGTTGCCACCAGATGGAAGCCTGAGCGCACGACGGGGATGATCTCGCAGTAGCGCGCGTTGCGCACACCATCGATCGCATGCTGGGCGGGGTCGACCGTCAAGGCGGCGGCCGAGGCGATGCCGCCGGCTGCGAATGCCGCGACGGCGAGGCTGCGTAGCGAGCGCATCTGTATCCCTCCGGAAAGGCCGGCACGTGCATACCAAAGAGCCCTTACGGACTGCTTGACCGCAGGCGCGCACTTTGTGGCATGCGGAGTCGTCCTGTTAACCGGGCCTACGCGGCCGGCGGCGGAGCAAGTTTGCTTGTAATTCGGGGCGATCGATGCTTCAGAAGGCGCCCAACGGAGGAGATGCTCATGCCAACGATGTCGGACACGCGCCGCAAGAAGATCCAGGCCAAGCAGCGCAAGGCCGAGAACGCCCGCAAGCGCGAAGCCAAGATCGCCAAGCGCGAGCGCAACGCCAAGGCCGGCGCCGCGCGGTAGGGTCGGCGCGCCCCGGCGCGGCCGGAGGCGGGCACTTTCCGCCGCGCCTTTTCTCTCCCTGCTGCAGAGTTCCCCCAATGCGCGAGAAGGAGACCGTTTCAGCGCAAGCGCGCCGCCACGCAGTCGCTCTGCTGGCGCTTGCGCCGGTACTTGCGCTCGCCGGCCTGACCGGCTGCTCGGGGCTGAACTCCCAAGGCGTGAATGCGCCGCTGCCGGGCGATGTCCCGGCTCCCGCCGTCGATGCCGCGACGCGCTCGACACCGGTCGTCCCCGGCCGGCCCGCGCGCGTCTTCATCTTCGCCGGCTTCGGAACGCATTGCGAGCAGGTCGCCGCGCCCAAGATCACGATCACCTCGCCGCCGGCGAAGGGCGACGTCTCCTTCGTGCCGGGCCAGGAGACGACGATCCAGTATTCCGCGCAGGGGACTTGCGTCGGCCAGAAGGCCACCGGGACGGGCATCTATTACACCGCGCGTGCTGGGCAGGAGGGAACGGACCGCTTCACGGTCACGGCCGCGCTCGCGAGCGGAGAGGTCGCGACGCGCACGTTCGAGGTGCGGATCGCCGAATAGGCGGCGGGCTCGTCCCGATGACGCGACAGCATGTGCCTTCATGAGGGCGTCGCAATTTGCTCATCTGTTCGATGCCGGGGACGCCCTAGAGGACCATCGGCAATGCTGAAGCGAGCGCTCACCGTATTTCTCCTCGTGCTGGCGCTCGCAGCGGGCCAACTCACTCGCCCCGCCGCCGCTGTCGAGAACCTCGTCAATGTCCCCAACGACGACCCGGAAATGGGCGCCGCCATCGCCAAGGCGCGCGCCTCCCAAGGCCGGCGAGGAGGGCTTCGCGCTGAAGGTGCGCACCTATGGCGCCAACAACGGAGAGCACTTCTGGCTGGTCGAGATCGAGCGCGCGGGCGGACGCTACTCCGGCATCATCAACAACGAGCCGGTCTACGCCAAGCAGGTCAAGGCGGGGCAGCGCTACGAGTTCGGGGATGCGGAGATTTCCGATTGGCTCTTCATGCGCAACGGCAAGATGGTCGGCAACGAGACCATGCGCCCCCTGCTCAAACAATTGCCGAAGGAGGAGGCCGACGAGTACCGCCGGATCATGGAGACGCCGTGATCCGCGCGCCCGCCGCTAGGTCGGCCTACGCGGCACCACCAGCTTCGACGTCAGGACCTGCACGGCCTCGCCGCGCTGGTTTCGGGTCTCGCTCCTGAGGGCGACGATGCCGCGGTCGGGCTTGCTCCGCGACGGCGTGATCTCCGTCACCTCGCTGAACACCTGCAGCTCGTCGCCCGGCCGCACGGGGCGCGGCCACTTAACCTCTACGCCCGCACCGACGACACCGCCGGCGATCGGCGCGCCCCCGCCGACGAGCAGCCGCATCGTCAGCGCCGCCGTGTGCCAGCCGCTCGCCGCAAGACCGCCGAACATCGACTTTGCGGCAGCCGCCTCGTCGAGGTGAAATGGCTGCGGATCGAACTGCCGCGCGAACGCCTTGATCTCGTCCGTCGTCACGACGAGCGTCGCGCTCTCAAAGCGCTGGCCGACGTGCAGGTCCTCGAGATAAACGCTTCCCTCCATCGGCAACGGTCTCCTCGCGCGGGGTCGCGGCTCGGTTGCGCGTCAGATCGGCAGCACGGAGCGGAGCTGCTGCTCGAACTGCTCTATCCCCTGCAGCGCGCGCGCCTTCATGACGGGATCGAGTGGGCCTGCCACCTCCGGCTTGAAGCCCTCGATCGCCCTCTGCGCGTTGGTGACGATCTTAGTCGCCGCGCACTGTGGGTTGAGCTCGCGCAGAGTCATGGCCTGCAGGAGCTGGGTGAGGATGACGCCGGTGGCGAGGATCAGGCCGTTCAGCTCGGCATTCTCGCGCTCGAGGCGCTCGATGGCGGCGTGGACGTCTTTGGTATCGGACATGGGGGGGAGGCCTCCGTGCGTGGGGGATAAACCGGTGTGCTATCTAGCAAGGGAGCGCGGCCGCCGCAGTGGCGAAATTTGCGGTTGATGGTCGCTGCGGCAACGGGATGACCGCCGGCGAGCGTACCTGGCGGCGCGGCGTTTCTCCCCGCCGCGGGTTGACCGCAGTCATGGATTACCCCAGATGCAAGCGTAAATGCGCGCCGCTCGTCTCCGCCACCGAGAAAGGGATCGATGCCAGCCTTCGCCCAAGTCAACAGGATCGTCGCCTTCCTCCGGTCGGAGAACCCGACGCAAGACATTTCCGTCAATCCCGTCGTCGCACACCCCCACAACACCAGCCGGACGGTCCCGGAGCGGTTGCCGCCGGCCAAGCTCAAAGAGCTGTCCGTGCTTCAGCCGGCCAAGGCGCTCATCGCTACCGCCGAGGAGTGGGCGGGGATCGCCGTCGCGATCGCGCTCTGCTCCTTCTATTGGCACCCCGTCTTGTATCTGGTCGCGGTGCTGTTCATCGGCGCACGCCAGCACGCGCTCCTGATACTCGGACACGACGCTTCGCATTATCGCTACCTGCCCACGCGCTGGCAGAACGATCTCTTTGCCAACCTCTTTTTGATGTGGCCGACGCTCGCGTCGGTGGAGGGCTTCCGCAAGTTTCACGGAACGCATCACCAGTATACGAACCTCGCAAACGACGGGAACCGCCAGCTCTGGCACACCCACAACGCCGAGGGAGAGCTGGAGCCCGAGTGGGTCTTCCCCAAGACGCGGGCCGGCCTCGCGCTGATGATCCTGCGCCGCGCCGCATTCGTCACGGGGATCTCGTGGATAGTCCGCGGCCTCGTCGGCTCCACTTTGATCCCGTCACCGCGCTGGATGATCGCCGCGCGGCTCGCATTCTACGTGTCGGTGGGTTGCCTCTTGACTGTCTTCGGGGCCTGGACCGGTCTCGTCTGGTATTGGCTCGTGCCGTTTTGCACGTCGCATATCGCATTCCAGTACGCGCGCCTGATCTGCGAGCACAGCGCCGTCGAAAGCGACGAAGCCGAGTACAGCATCACGCGCAGCACCGTTCCGACCTGGCTCGAGTCGGTCTTCATCCTGCCGCGCAACGTCGGCTTTCACCTCGAGCATCATTGGTACCCGAGCGTTCCCTTCTATCGGCTGCCGGAGCTGCACCAGCTCCTGATGGCTCGCGAGGGTTTCAAGGCGCACGCCGTGGTCCGGCGCTCCGTCGTCACCTCGCTCGGTGAGTGCATCAAGCCGTAAGCGGGTTGAACTCGCGCAGGGTCACGGTGGGACGGTCACATCGTCGCGCGATGAGGTGGTCGCGAGCCATTCAGCTTCTTGAATATTGTGAGGTAATCCCCAGCTCTGCATCATGACAACGTTGGCTCGCCCTATCCGACCTCTGCCCGAATCGGGCATGGCACGTGCGGCTGCTCAGTCCGTGCGCGTCGCGGCCGGGCCGAGGTCCGACATGCTGGGATTCGTAGCGATCTTCGCGGCCGCTCTTGCCGGGTTTGGTGGCTTGGGCGTGTGGGCAGTTGGCGCTTCCGCAGTTGCGCTCGCCTCGTTGTCATACGCCGAGCACTACCAGCTCTATCGTCGCGGCCAGGAGCTGGGCCTCACCGAGGTGTTGCGCACAACGACGCTGCGCAGCTTTGGCAATGCCCTGATGGCGGCAGGCGGCGCATACGCGGGCGGCTGCCTGCTGAGGCTGCTCTAACTCGGCAGCCAGTCGGTGTCGTAGTTTCCCTTTCGCGCGTCCGCTACGCGCTTGATGCCGTTTCTGGCCTTGGCGCGCAGGCGACGAAATTTTCGACGCCAGTGAATCCGCCGATCAGACAGCTCGATTAGGATTCGCCGATAGGCCGCCTCAGCTTGACCCAGTTGAGCCTGCTCTGCAGCGTTGAACTCCTGCTCGTGAGCGCACGTCGCCGCGAAGTAATGCATATCGCCCTTTTCGAGCCGCTCCCAGTGAGCGAGTGGTTCACACTCTTCAACAAGGCTGATGGCTCCGGGCGAATATTGTGCACCCGTTTCTGGAGCCGTCATCCTCAAATACCCTACAAACGACGAACCGCGAAAGCCGACTTCCGCAGAGAACCGCGTCGCGCGGGCTAAGGTGAGCTTTCTAGCACGTGCGTCTTCTATACCTTGAGCCAGTTCCAAGAGGTCATCGTAAGCCTTCGTCGCAGTCGAAATTCCCAACTTGCGCTGCTGATGAGCCTCTAACTCCTTGAGCTCCAGATTTCGCTCATTTCCAGGCACGCTCAGCGCGCTACGGAAGAAGTTCAGTGCGCGTGTGTAGAATTCTTGGCCTTTTGTGCGATCGGCGCGTGAGGCCGCGATTGCCCCGCGGATGGAGTGCGCGCTCGTCAACTGACGATGCAATGAGGCCGTCAGTCCGTGCGCGATCTTGAGCCGCCGAGTGATGCTCTCCACGGCCTTAGAGAGTTGCCAGTCCGCGCTCGTCTCGACGCTGAGAGCGAGAACTTCATTGTCCCAATTTCGTTCGCGCAAAACCGTTCTCAAGTCCTGATCGACAAAAAGCGGATCATTGGCCCTTTGACCCGGACCTGGCCTTTGAATAGCAGTCAAAAGTTGACCCGTGCTCTCGGTCAGGCGCGCATCGCTCTCTTTTAGGTACTCATCCAGTCGTTTGTGCAGGATGTGCTCGCGGTAACGCCACCATCTCCAGATGCCAAATGAGAAGCCCAACAATCCGACGATCGACTGGCTATATGTCCTTATGAATTGCCCCAGGGCACCGGCTATTCCGCCGGCATGCACTCCCAATCGGCCGAGCAAATCCACCAGCCAACCGGCGTCCACATCGTTCTCTGAGAGCCACGTCGTGAGTTGACAAACGGTATCCTGCGCCCCGCACTCCATACTCGTCCCCCGAAATACGCGTACTTGGCAATGCGCAAACTATGCTCTTAGGTCCGCGCCTTGTACAGGCGCTGACCGTGCGCCGCAGCGCACGCTTTCCACGCTCCAACTAATCCCCGCCTCTCTCCACCTCCCGCATACTCCGCCCATCCCGCCCCGCACAAAGGGGTCGATCTCGAGGCGTCCTGCATCGAGGGCGGGCTGCAGGTCGGGTACTTGCGCCGTTACGCGCGGCGCGACTATCCGAGGCTCGCCGCACCCGAGCCGGAGCCGCAAGCTGCGCTCGTTCCTGGACAACTAGACTCGCCGGTGATGCCATGACCGTTCGGGTGGCCGCGCCGGGCGCTCCGGGCCCAATTTCGCGCGCGCCTGATCGCTCATCACGTACCGCACCACTTCCGAGAACCATTCGGTAAAGTGCTCGTTGTCTTTGGTCGCTCGCAGGACGCGCAGCTCCAGTTTCTGCAGGGCGTCCGTATCGCCTTGCTGCAAGCGTGCGCCCAAGTCCCTGGCTTCTTGCTTCTCGTCCGCGTTCAACCAACTGTGCACGATTTCCATCGCTCGTGCTCCTTACCTCGACCTCGATCTCCGCACCCGCCTCGCGTTCTCGATGCGTTACCCTGCGCTCGGCCGATTATAGCGCTGGGCTCGTGGCGGCGCCCCCATGAGTTTATCCTCCCCAGCCAAGGGTGTGCAAAGGTTGCTCATCCCGCCCCGCATAAAGGGGTCGATCTCGAGGCGTCCTGTATCGAGGGCGGGCTGCAGGTCGGGTACTCGCACCGTCACGCGCGGCGCGACTATCCGAGGCTCGCCGCACCCGCCCGGTGAAAGTCCGGGTGCGGGATTCCGCTAAAATGCTGCGGGTAGGCCCAAAAACCTGCGCGGGGCGGCGATGGCGCCGCTCTTCTCAACTACCAAGCTCGCGGCGTTTCCCCGCCCCGCAGCCCCTTGCTCGTCTCCTTGCCTCGGGCGCGTGCGCTGCGAGGCCGAAGGGCGTTGTGGGCCGCACCCTGCTTGGGCATAATGGATCGCCCGCTTCAACGAGGCCCGATTCCATACGGGGGGAAGCCCATGCGCCGCGCCTTTGAAACGCTTGCCTTTGCAGCCTTCGGCGCACTCGCGCTCGCAAGCGTGGCGTCGCCCGCGCTCGCCGGCTCCGCCTGGGACGAGATCCGCCCCGGCGTGTTCGGTACGCGCACCATCCACCCCGCCGGCGATCTCGTCGCCCTTACCGCGCCGGTGCGTCCGACCGACCAGCGCGCGGTGCCCATCGCGGTCGAGGCCGCCTTCAAGGACGGCCGCACGGTGCGCGCCGTCACCCTCATCGTCGATGAGAACCCCTCCCCCGTCGCCGCCGTCTTCGACGTCGGCGGCAAGCGCGACCACCTGAAGCTCGCGACCAACCTGCGCCTCAACGCGGCAACCGACGTGCGCGCCATCGTCGAAGCCAGCGACGGCGAGCTCTATATGGCCGACCGCTTCGTCAAGTTTGCCGGCGGCCAGGCGGCCTGCGCGGCTCCGCCCTCCGGCACCCCGCAGGAGATCGCGGCCAACATGGGCAAGATGACGTTCGAGCCGGTCGGCAAGCGCGAAGCGTCCACCCAGATCACGCCCGAGGTGAAGCTCTCGATCAACCACCCCAACCACACCGGCATGGTGCTCGACCAGCTCACGCTGCTCTACGTGCCCTTGCGCATCATCACCGACATGGAGGTGAAGCAAGGGGACGAGCGCGTGCTCGCCATGAAAGGCTCGATCACCCTGTCGCAGAACCCGGTCGTCGACTTCGATTATCGCGTCAACGGCGCGGAGACGATGCACGTCCTGGTGCGCGACAGCAACGGGGCGTCGTGGGAGCGGAGCTTCCCCATCGGCCAGGGCAGCTAGGTCAAACCAACGTATCGGGCTTGGTGTCAGACGGAGCGCTCAGGAACGGCGCTCCACATCTTCGGCGGTGAGCTTTGCTTGATCAGCCGGCTCACCCGTAGCGAGGCGGCGCAGGCCCGGCTGCTCCCAGCGGGCTTTTTGCCCCGCGGCCGCGTCGTCGGCCTTATCCTCGTGCGAAACCCGCGGCGATGCCGGCGCTGACGTTGTGGGGCTTTCGGGAAAATCGTCCATCGGGCCAATCCTCAAAGCGATGCTCAAATTTCCGCCTCCGGCGCTCAGTTTGGCAAGACCCGTTTACGGCGAATTACCTTTGCCGCTGTGGATACGGCTCCCCTGGACGCGGTCTAGTCGACGGCCAGCACCTCGATCTCGTCCTCGCCGAAGCGGATGACGTCGCCAACCTCCTTGCCCGAGAGCGCGAGCGCCAGCGGCGCCACGTAGGGGATCGTGCCCTTCGCCGGCTCGGCCTCGTCCTCGCCCACGATGCGGAACGTCTGCCGGCGGCCGCTCGAGCGCTCGATGGTCACGGTCGAGCCGAAGTGCACGCGCCCATCCTCGCCGCTCGATGGCGCAACGGGCTCGGCACTCGCCGCCCGCGCCGACCAGTAGCGCAGGTCGCGAGCCGTCGCCGCCACTGCGTTGAGGTCGTCGGCCGCCTGCGCAGCCGCATACGCGGCCGAGAGCCGGCGCACCTCGGCCTCGATCTGCTTCAGGCCTTCCGGCGTGACGAGGTTCGCATGTTCGGAGATCAGCCGGTCGGGCAGATCCTCGACGGCGTCCTGCTCTTTGACGAAGGCGCGGCTCATCGGGTCGTAGTCCATTGGTGTTGTCGCGGGCCGGCGCGCGGGCGGGCTGGCTCTGCCAGTATAACGGCCGTCGGCCCTCATGTGGGGACGCCGTCTCGCCATTGCGAGCGGTAGAGGAGCTGCAGCCGCGCCGGGCCGTTCCCGGCGTTGTTCTCGCGCTGGCGGGGGCCGTATAAGATGCACGCAATGCCAAAGGACATACCCCTGCTCAGCCTCACGGGCTTTGAAAGCCGCTACCACAAGGTCGCGACGCGCCACGTGTTCGCCACCCGCATGCTACGCGCCGTGGGCCTGTGGTTCGCCCTCACCGCAGTTGGCCTCCTCATCGGCATCGCGGGCTACGCCGCGTTCGAAGGGATGTCGCTTACGGACGCCTTCCTCAACGCGGCGATGATCCTGTCCGGCATGGGGCCGGCGGCGGAACTCAAGACGCAGGCCGGCAAGGTGTTTGCCGGCTGCTATGCGATCTTCTCCGGCCTCATCATCGTCATCGCTACCGGATTCGTGCTGGCGCCGATCTTCCATCGCGTGTTGCACAAGTTCCACGTGGAGACCAGCAAGCAGGATTGAGCGTCACGAGTTCTTCGCCTGCGGCAGGCAGAGGCATGCCCATTACGCCCTACATTCCCGACACGGAGGCGGCCATCATCTCGATGACCAACGAGTTTCGTTTGGCCAACAAGCTCGGCCCGGTCACGCCCAACGCGCAGCTCACGGCGGCGGCGCGCGCCTACGCCAAGGTGCTGAGCGGCACCAAGGAGCTGTCGCATCTGCTGGTGGGCACGACGCCGGCGATACGAGCAAAGAACGCCGGCTACGCCTACTGCCAGATCGGCGAGAACCTCGCCTCCGCCCTAGACAGCCGCGGGTTCAGCGCCAACGGCTACGCCAAAGTCGCGGTCGAAGGCTGGGAGCACTCGCCCGGGCACCGCAAGAACCTGCTGCTCCCCTACGTGACGGAGACGGGCGTTGCCGTCATGCGCGCCGGCCCCAACGATCCGCGCTACATCGCTGTGCAGCTCTTCGCGCGGCCGCGCGTGATGAACATTTCGTTCAAGATCCGCAACACGAGCCCGAGCGCGGTTCCCTACACGCTCGCCGGCGCGCAGAGCGCTGTCGAGGGTAACTCGACGCTTACGCTGACCGCCTGCATGCCGCGCGAGATTTCGTTCTCGACGGACGTGCGCACGGGGGCGAAGGGGCACTACGAGACCCGCACCGGGCAAGTCTTCACGCTGAAGCCGGTGGACGGGGGCGGCGTGATCGTTGAGCTGACGGAGCCGGCCGCAAAGTGAGCAGCCGAGCGTCAGGTGGGGGGTGCCGCCATATGCTTGGCGAGGAGATCGCGGAAGCGCAGACGCGACTCCGGCATTGCATCGCCGCGCGGGCCGAGCACGCGGGCTTCGAGAAAATGCCCCGTCAGCTCCAGCCCTGCGATCACGTCTTCCGGCGTGGCCGGCCCCTGGCGCCCCTTCGACAGGAACGCGGGTAGCCGCAGCAGCCGCTCCTTGTAGGGTTCGCCCGCCGAGGCCGACACGGCGCGCCCCGATTTCGGCGACACGTAGATGAGGTTGTCGTTGTCCCCGGTCGCTGCGCAGGTGGCAAGATCGAGCCCGAAGCCCAGTTCGTCCAGCAGCGCCAACTCCCAGCGCACCATCAGCGCCGGCCACACGTCCGGATCGTCGAGATAGCCCAGCACGAACAGCGTGACCTCATAGAGGCTCGGATGCGGATCGCGCTCAGGCAGCAGACGCGCGAGCGTGCACAGCGAAGAGAGGCCGGCGAGCGTGAGCGCATTCTCCATCGCTTGTGCCGCATAGCTCTTGCGCAGCTCCACCGCTACGTGGCCGAGGTGCTCTGCAAGCCGCGCCTTCCACACCGCGTCGACGTGATTGCCGGTCTGCAGCACGGGCCGCAGCTTACGCGAGCGCCCGCCGTGCACGAGGCCAAGGTGGCGTCCGTGCTCGCGCGTGAATATCTCGGCGACGGCTGCCGTCTCGCCGTGCGGCCTGACGGACAGGATCACGCCCTCATCCGACCACTGCATCAGGCGACCGCAGCGTCATTTCTTGGGGATTTCAAGGCCCATCTCCCGGTAGCGCTCGGGATCGTCCTGCCAGCCCGAACGCACCTTGACGAACAGGAAGAGATGCACCGGGCGCTCGAGGATCTCGGACAGTTCGCGCCGCGACTCGGTGGAGATCTGCTTGATCGTCTGCCCGCCCTTGCCGAGCATGATCGCCTTCTGGCCGTCGCGCGCGACGAAGATTGTCTGCTCGATGCGCACCGAGCCGTCCTTGCGCTCCTGCCACGACGTCGTCTCCACCGTGGCGGAGTAGGGCAGCTCGTCGTGCACGCGATGATAGATCTTCTCGCGCGTGATCTCGGCGGCAAGCGTGCGCATCGGAATGTCGGTAAGGTCGTCCGCCGGGTAGTGCCACGGGCCCGCCGGGACGCGCGCGGCCAAATAGGCCTTGAGATCGGCGACGCCGTCCCCAGAAAGCGCAGACAGCATGAACAGCCGCTCGAACGACACGCGCTGCTCGAGCGCCTGCGCCAGCGCGAGCAGCTGTGCCTTGTCGTCCACGCGATCGACCTTGTTGAGAACCGCGATGCGGGCCGCGCGGGTATCCTTCAGCTTGTCGAGGATGCCTTCCAGATCGGCGTCGAGGCCCTTGGCCGCGTCGACCACCAGGACGATGATGTCGGCATCGTGCGCACCACCCCAGGCGGCATCCACCATGGCCCGCTCGATGCGGCGCTTGGGCTCAAACAGCCCCGGCGTGTCGATGAACACGAGCTGGCTGTCGCCGTCGGTCGCGATGCCGCGCACGGGCGCGCGGGTCGTCTGCACCTTGTGCGAGACGATCGCCACCTTGGCCCCGACGAGGGAATTTACCAGCGTCGACTTGCCGGCATTGGGCGCGCCGATCACGGCGACGAAGCCGCAGCGGTGGTTCGCGTCGTTTTCGGATTCACTCATGGACGGCCGCCCCGCGCACACCCTCGCGCTCCAGGAGCGCCCGCGCGGCAGCCTGCTCGGCTGCCCGTTTGGAAGCCCCTTCGCCGCGGGCCGGCGGCTTGCCCACAACGCGTACCTCGGAGGTGAAATGCGGGGCGTGATCGGGGCCGTTGCGCTCGACCTCGACGTACTTCGGCAGCGACAGGCCGTTGCCCTGCGCCCACTCCTGCAGCGCCGATTTGGCATCGGGCTTTGCGGTCGTCAGTGCCTCCCCGGCCGTGCTCGCCCAGAGGCGGCGCACGCTGGCGCGGGCGGGCGCGAAGCCACCATCGACGAAGATCGCGCCCAGAAGCGCCTCTATGGCGTCGGCGAGGATCGTGCCCTTGGCGCGGCCGCCGCTGCCTGCCTCGCTCTCCGATAGGATCAAATGTGCTCCGATGCCAAGAGCGCGCGCGACCTTGGCGCAGGTCTCGCCGCGCACCAGCCGATTGTAGCGGCGCGCGAGCTCGCCCTCGCTGGCGGTCGGAAACTGCTCATTCAAGAGCTCCGCAATGGCGAGACCGAGCACGCGGTCGCCGATGAACTCCAGGCGCTCGTTGTCGCCGCGCTTGCCCTTGCCTCCGCGCACGCTTGCATGCGTGAGCGCAACCTCCAAGATCGCCTGGTTCTTGAAGCGGTGGCCCAGCGCTTTCTCAAGGTCCTTATATTTGCGCGCACGCAGCATGGCATCACGAGATTAGCGCATCCGCGTCGTGCGCGGAAAGGAATGTGGCTCGCGGGTGGGGAAAATCGCTGCTTCCGCGAAGAGCAAGAAAGCGCTAGCGCACAAGCGTGAAGAAACGGGTCCAGCGAATGTCGAACGGCCAGGTCCACGGACTCCACCAGCGGAAGGCATCGGGCTCGTCGACGGCGGCCGAGAAGAAGATGATCTCGGCGCGCCCGATCAGGTTCTCGAACGGCACGTAGCCGACGCCCCAGGACGCGCGGCTGTCGGTGGAGTTGTCGCGGTTGTCGCCCATCATGAAGTAGTGGTCGGCCGGCACCTTGTAGGGGCCGACGTTATCGAACGGTCCGTTGCTCTCCGAATCGAGAACGGTGTACTTGACGCCGTTGGGCAGCGTCTCCTGGTAGGCCGGGA
>JRHI01001392.1_pt1 | contig 20478 bp, 18 predicted proteins | sample 215371 | NCBI WGS metagenome assembly JRHI01 (sample SAMN02929681, study PRJNA255918) | sediment metagenome | biome: cave system; feature: Ice Cave; material: Sediment; isolation source: sediment from deep within a dark volcanic ice cave with no known source of... ...
CAACGCATCCGGTGCAGTTCATCTGGTTCAGTGGACTAGTATCGTTGCCGGGACGCCGACTGTTTTGAAGGAGCAGATCATGAAACTGCTGCGTCACTTCGCGGCGTTCGCTATTGCGATGTTGTGGTCGCTGCTCGTATCGGGCCCGGTCAATGGACAGCCCTATCCGAGCAAGCCGGTGCACGTCGTCGTGCCATTCACCGCCGGCAGCGCCACTGACATCCTGGCGCGCACGTTCGGCCAGAAACTCTCCGAGCTGTGGGGTCAGCCGGTCATCGTCGACAATCGAGCCGGGGCCGGCGGGACCATCGGTGCGGCCGTGGTCGCCAAGGCGCCGGCCGACGGCTACACGCTGCTGGTGCATTCCGCCGCGCACGCCTACAACCCCTCGATCTATACCAATCTGCCCTTCGATACGGCCAAGGATTTCATTGAAGTCGTGCCGCTCGCCGGGCAGCCGAACGTGCTGGTGGTCGCGCCTTCGGCGGGCGTCAAGATGGTCGCCGAGCTGATCGCGCTCGCCAAGCAAAAGCCCGGGCAGTTGAATTTCGGCTCGGCCGGCACCGGCAGCGGCACCCATATCAACGCCGAAAAATTCAAGCTCGCCGCTGGTATAGATGCGCTCCACATTCCTTACAAAGGCACACCCGAAGCGTTGACCGACACGATGGCCGGACGGGTGACCTATTTCTTTTCGCCAATTTCCGCGGCCCTGCCCAACGTGCGCGAAGGCAAGCTGCTCGCGCTTGGAGTGAGCACGGCAAAGCGCTCGGCGGCGCTGCCCAATGTGCCGACCATCGCCGAGTCCGGTCTTCCGGGTTTCGACTACAACCTGTGGGTGGGTCTCTTTGCGCCGGCCGGAACGCCGCCCGACATCGTCGACAAGATCAACAAGGACGTCGCGCGCTTGCTGCAATCCGCGGAGGTCAAGGAGCGATTCGCCAACCTCGGTGCCGAGCCGATGCCGATGACCCCCGCCGAATTCAAGAATTTTGTGCGCGCGGAGATCGACGAGTCCGCCAAGGTGATCAAAGCCGCTGGCATCAAGGCCCAGTAGAGAAACCTCGGGTAGATCTCGGCAAGCTATCACTTAGGCAAATCCCGCAGCTTCGCGGCACCTGCCGCGCCAGTCCGAGAGTCGTTGTCGCCATCTAGCAAAAGACATACCATAGCCGCGCAGCGCGACGCATCTTGTCGATCGCCTGCCGACGATCGGGCGAGGAGAAGATGGAAGCTCAGCTGGCGACGTTCCCACGCTTGTTGCTTGAGCACGCACATGCGCGTGGCGAACGACCCGCAACGCGCGAGAAAGATCTCGGCATCTGGCAGACATGGACCTGGGAGCAGGTCGCCGGCGAGGTTCGCGCGCTTGCATGCGGGCTCGCGGCCCTTGGATTCAAGCGCGGAATGCGTTTGGCGATCATCGGCGACAACCGGCCGCGCCTGTACTGGTCGATGACCGCGGCGCAGGCGCTGGGAGGCATCGCGGTGCCGATGTATCAGGATGCGCCGGCGGCGGAATTCGCCTACGTGCTGAACGACGCCGAGATCATCTATGCCATCGTCGAGGATCAGGAGCAGGTCGACAAGATCCTCGAAGCGGCGCCGCAGGTTCCGAGCCTGAAGCATATCTATTACGACGATCCACGCGGCTTGCGCAATTACGAGGGCGTGACCAGCGTCGACCGCCTGATGGAAATCGGACGCGAGTTCGATCTCGCGCATCCGGATTTCTACAACGACGAAGTCGCGAGAGGCCGCCCCGGCGACGTGTCGATCGTGCTCTACACGTCGGGCACCACCGGCAAGCCCAAAGGGGTATGCCAGACACATTCCGCGTTTATCGTCTCGGCACAGGGCGGCTGCGAGTTCGACAAGCTCGACTCTCGCGACAGTATCCTGTCGTACCTGCCCATGGCATGGGTGGGTGATCATCTGTTCTCATACGCACAGTGGCTGGTCGCAGGGTTCACGATCAACTGCCCGGAGTCGGGCGAAACCGTGATGACCGACTTGCGCGAGATCGGTCCCACGTACTACTTTGCGCCGCCGCGGGTGTTCGAGAACCTGCTCACTCAGGTCATGATCCGCATGGAAGACGCAAGCGCGATCAAGCGCGGACTGTTTCGATACTTCACCGATGTTGCCAGGCGCTGCGGCTCGTCGATACTCGACCGCAAGCCGGTCGCGGTGAGCGATCGCCTTCTGTATGCGCTTGGGAATGTGCTGGTCTACGCACCCTTGCGCAACGTTCTCGGCATGAGCCGAATCCGCGTCGCGTATACCGCGGGCGCTGCCATAGGTCCCGATCTTTTTCGCTTTTATCGCTCGATCGGGATCAACTTGAAGCAGCTCTACGGCTCGACCGAGACCTGCGCCTACGTGTGCCTTCAGCCCGACGGCGGGGTCAAGTTCGACACCGTCGGCCGGCCAGCACCGGGCGTTGAAATCAAGATCGCCGAAGGCGGCGAAGTCATGGTGCGCGGTCCGATGCTGCTCAAGGAATACTACAAGCGGCCCGATGCGACCGCGGAGTCTATCGACGGCGAGGGGTTCTTTCATACCGGAGATGCCGGCTTGATCGACGAGGGCGGGCAGCTCAAGATCATCGACCGCGCCAAGGACGTGGGCAAGATGAGCGGCGGCGCGATGTTCGCGCCGAACTATATCGAGAACAAGCTCAAGTTCTTCCCGCACATCAAGGAGGCGGTGGCGTTTGGCAACGGCCGCGACAGAGTGTGCGCGTTCATCAACATCGACATGGGCTCGGTCGGCAATTGGGCCGAGCGCCGCGGCATCGCGTACTCGGGCTACACCGACCTCGGCGCGAAGCCCGAGGTCTATCGGCTCATCGGCGAATGCGTGGAGCAGGTCAACGCCGAGTTGGCGCGGGAGGGCCCGCTCTCCGCGTCGCAGATCCACCGCTTCATCATCCTCCACAAGGAGCTCGACCCAGACGATGACGAGCTCACGCGCACGCGCAAGGTGCGCCGCAACTTCATCGCCGAAAAGTACGGCGTGCTGATCGATGCGCTGTATTCGAACAAGAACGTGCAGCACATCGAAACGCTGGTGAAGTTTGAAGATGGCCGCAGCGGCATGGTGGCCGCCGACTTGAGAATCGAGGGAGCCAAAACCCTGCCCGCGGCTGTCGCGCGCGAGGCAGCGTGAGGGGGAATACCACCTCATGAGCACCGCACGCATCAGCGGCGCGGTGGTGCTGCAGCTCGACAATATCTCGCTTTCGTTCGGCGGGGTGAAAGCGCTCACCGGAATAAGCTTCGAGGTTCGCGAGCACGAGATCCGCGCCATCATCGGACCCAACGGCGCGGGCAAGAGCTCGATGCTGAACGTGATCAATGGGGTCTACCATCCGCAGCAGGGAACGATCACGTTTCGCGGCGAGGTCCGGCGCGACATGAACACTCACAGGGCCGCCGCGCAGGGCATTGCGCGCACATTCCAGAACATCGCGCTGTTCAAGGGCATGTCGGTTCTCGATAACATTCTGACCGGGCGCAATCTCAGGATGAATGCGACATTCATCGAGCAGGCCATTTACCTTGGGCGCGCCCGGCGCGAGGAGCTGGAGAACCGGCGCAAGGTCGAGGAGGTCATCGATTTTCTCGAAATCCAGCATATCCGCAGGACGCCGGTGGGGAAGCTGCCGTACGGATTGCAAAAGCGCGTGGAGCTCGCGCGCGCGCTGGCCGCGGAACCGATTTTGCTGCTGCTTGACGAACCGATGGCAGGAATGAACGTCGAGGAAAAGCAGGATATGTGCCGCTTTGTGCTCGACGTCAACGAGCAGTACGGCACGACGATTGTGCTGATCGAGCACGACATGGGTGTGGTCATGGACATTTCCGACCGCGTCGCAGTGCTCGACTATGGCAAGAAGATCGGCGATGGCACGCCCGACGAGGTGCGCCGCAACCAGGCAGTGATCGACGCCTATCTGGGCGTGGCGAATTGAACAGAGCTGCGGACGAGTCTCGGAGCTGATCGCATATGCAGTTCTTCTTCGAAGTCCTGATCGGCGGGCTGCTTTCCGGCGTGATGTATTCGCTCGTTGCACTCGGGTTCGTGTTGATCTACAAGGCGTCGGGAGTATTCAACTTCGCGCAGGGCGCAATGGTGTTTCTGGCGGCACTGACATATGTCGGTCTGCTCGAGCAGGGGCTGCCCGCGTTGGCGGCTCTGCCAGCCACGCTCGCGGTGATGGTGGTGTTAGCGCTGGCCATCGAGCGCGTGGTGCTGCGTCCATTGGTCAATCAGCCGCAAATAACGCTGTTCATGGCGACGATCGGCCTCACATTCTTCATCGAAGGTTTCGCGCAAATAGTGTGGGGCGCCAATGTGCGCGGGTTGGATCTCGGACTTCAAGACGAACCCATTCAATGGTTGACGGACACGACGGGAATGATTGTTTCGAAGTTCGACCTTGTGGCCGCCGGCGTGGCGGCGATCCTCGTGACGGTTCTCGCGTTGTTTTTCAACCGGACAAGGATCGGACGGGCACTGCGCGCGGTGGCTGATGATCATCAGGCGGCGCTGGCGGTCGGCATCCCCTTGCAGCAGATCTGGGCGATCGTGTGGGGTGTGGCGGGAGCCATCGCGCTGGTCGCCGGTCTTCTTTGGGGTGCGCGTAACGGAGTCCAGTACGCGCTGACCTTCGTTGCGTTGAAGGCGCTGCCGGTACTGATCCTGGGGGGCTTCGAGTCGATTCCAGGCGCGATCGTCGGCGGACTTATTATTGGCGCGTCGGAAAAGCTCGCCGAAGTCTATCTGGGTCCGTTTGTCGGCGGTGGCATCGAAGGCTGGTTCCCATATGTTCTCGCTCTCTTATTCCTGCTGCTCCGGCCCGAAGGCTTGTTCGGCGAGAAGATTATTCGCCGCATTTGACCGCGACGCTATTCCAGGACCGCGCATGTTCTATCGCGAAGCAGGCCAGTTCAAGACGTCTTATCAGGCCGACGTTGCGATCTTCCCGATCCGGCAGGACCGGATCGCCATAGCGCTGATTGCGGTCACCGCGTTCATTGTCATTCCGCTGGTTGCAACACCGTATGTGTTCACCGGAATCCTGATCCCTTTTCTGATTCTTTCGCTTGCCGCGATCGGGCTCAACATCCTGACCGGTTACGCCGGCCAGCTATCGCTCGGCACTGCGGCTTTCATGGCGGTAGGCGCGTTCGCATCGTACAACTTCATGCTGCGCGTTCCCGGAATGCCGATTCTTCTTGCGTTCATCGGCGGCGGCACGATCGCAGCGTTCGTCGGGATTCTATTCGGCCTGCCGAGCCTGCGCATTCGCGGTTTCTATCTCGCCGTGGCGACCCTCGCCGCGCAATTCTTCATCCTCTGGTTCCTGACCAAGGTCGGCTGGGTCACGAATTACAGTTCTTCGGGCGTGATTACCGCCCAACCGATCGTCATTCTTGGCTATACGTTTGCCACGCCTACGGCAAAATATCTGCTGGTGCTGTCGATCGTGACATCGATGGCGCTTGCGGCGAAGAACATGGCCCGGGGCAACGTGGGTCGCTCGTGGATGGCTGTGCGCGACATGGATGTCGCGGCAGAAGTGATAGGCATCCGCCCAATGCGCGCGAAGTTGCTCGCGTTCGCGGTGAGTTCTTTCTATTGTGGGGTCGCGGGCGCGCTGTTTGCCTACGCGTACCTGGGAACCGTCGAGCCGGAGGCCTTCAACCTCGACCTGTCGTTCCGGATCCTGTTCATGGTGATCATCGGAGGCGTCGGTACGGTGCTGGGATCATTTCTCGGGAGCGCTTTCGTCACGCTGTTGCCGGTGCTGCTCAGCGTGACTGTACGTTATCTCGACAGCAACCTGAATCTGCACATCGCCGAGAGCGCGATTTCCAACCTCGAATTGATGGTGTTCGGCGGCCTCATCATCTTCTTTCTGATCGTCGAGCCGCACGGTCTCGCGCGACTCTGGCAGATTGCGAAGGAAAAGCTTCGCCTGTGGCCGTTCCCGCACTGATTCGCGTTGCCGTCCTATGGCGGAACGGCCGTCGAGGGGTACTATACGGGGTTGTCCCAGTTTGATTGATTCCGGCCGATCGTGCCGGTACGCGGAATTGCGGGCTGTTTAAATACGGATGTGTCAGGAGGAACCAATGAAGGCGATTAGGGAGGTGTTGTTGGGCATCACACTGCTCGCGGTAACAACGGCGGCCAGTGCGCAGAAAGAACAGTACATCCCGGTTCTGTCCTATCGGGTGGGACCCTACGCGGCAGGCGGGTCCGGCTACTATGGCGGGGCGATCGACTACTGGACGCTGGTCAACATGTCCGGTGGCGTGAATGGCGTGAACCTGAAGTGGGAGGAATGCGAGACGGAATACAACGCTTCCAAGGGTGTGGAATGTTACGAGCGGTTGAAGAAGAACCATGGCGGGGCCTCGACCGTGGAACCGCTGTCGACCGGCATCGCCTACGGCCTCTTCAGTCGCGTCGCCGAGGACAAGATCCCCATGACGACCTTCGGGTACGGCCTCGCGAGTTCCGCCGACGGCCGCGTCTACGATTGGGTATTTCCGCTCGGCACAACCTACTGGGACCAGATGGCGGCGATGATCGCCTATCTCGGCCAGAAGGAAGGCGGACTCGACAAGCTGAAGGGCAAGAAGATCGCGTTCCTTTACCACGACTCGGCCTACGGCAAGGAACCGATCCCGGTGCTCGACGCGCTGTCCGCCAAGCTCGGCTACGATGTCCTTAAGATTGCGGTGACCCCGCCCGGGCAGACGCAGGAATCGCAGTGGCTGCAAATCCGCCAGGCCAAGCCCGACTACGTGATCGTGTGGACGTACGGCGTCATGAGCACGGTGGCGTTGAAGACGGCTGCAAAGACCGGTTATCCGCGCGACAAGCTGCTGGGTGTATGGTGGGCCGCCTCCGAAGAAGACATAGTCCCTGCCGCCGATGCCGCCAAGGGTTACGTCAGCGCCACGTTTTCCGCGCAGGGCACCAATTTCCCGGTAATACAGGACATCAAGTCCAAGGTCTACGGCGCCAAGAAAGGCAACCTCGAGGATCCGACGCGGCTCGGTAATGTCATGTACAACCGTGGTGTCACCTACGGCATGATCGTGGTCGAGGCGATGCGCGTCGCACAGGCCAACTACGGCAAGGGCAAGGTGATGACGCCACAACAGCTGCGCTGGGGGTTCGAGCATCTGAACCTGACCGAAGGCCGCATCAAGGAACTCGGCGCCGCCGGGCTCTTTCCGCCGATCAAGACGAGCTGTGCCGACCACGAAGGGTCGGGCATGGTGAAGTTCCAGCGCTGGGAAGGTACCGGCTTCAAGCAGGTGACGCCGTTCATGGCGGGCGACCGCGACATGGTGCGAAAGATGGTCGAAGAGTCCGCCGGTAAGTACGCCGCGGAAAAGAAAATCACCCTTCGCGACTGCGCGAAAGAGGGATAGCTGGTCGCGCGGAGGTGCCGCCTCCGGGCGGCGCATCCGCTAGGCGCATGAAACTTGCCAGTGGGATCGACGGCGTTGCCGCTCCCCCTGGCGCGTCGCGCCGGCACCGCGAGGGCCGCTTCCAGGCTGGGCGAGTTTATTCTTCATATGAGCCACTCGTACGGACGGTTGTTTGCCCGATGACTGCCACCGCATCCGCCGCCGCGCGCGGTCTTTCGATCAATAACATCGAGGTCATCTACGACCACGTCATTCTCGTCTTGAAGGGAGTGTCGCTGGAAGTCCCGCAAGGCCAGATCGTAGCGTTGCTGGGCGCGAACGGCGCCGGCAAGACCACGACGCTGAAGGCGATCTCGAACCTGCTCGGCGCGGAGCGTGGCGATGTCACCAAAGGGACGATCGAGTTCATGGGGCGCCGTGTCGACAAGCTCACCCCGAACGAGCTGGTGAAGATGGGCGTTTGCCAGGTCATGGAGGGACGTCACTGCTTCGCTCACCTGACCATCGAGGAAAACCTGCTCACCGGAGCGTTCACCCGCAAGGTGTCGCGTGCGGAAATACGCGATGCACTGGAAAAGGTCTACCGCTATTTCCCCCGCTTGAAGCAGCGGCGCACGAGTCTCGCCGGTTATACCTCCGGCGGAGAGCAGCAGATGACCGCGGTGGGGCGTGCGCTCATGGCGCAGCCGTCGATGATTCTGCTTGACGAGCCTTCGATGGGACTCGCGCCGCAAATCGTCGAGGAAATCTTCGAGATCGTCCGCGACCTGAACAAGAACGAGCGCGTAAGCTTCCTGCTTGCGGAGCAGAACACAAATGTCGCGCTTCGCTTCGCCGACTACGGATACATTCTCGAGAATGGACGGGTAGTGATGGACGGCGCAGCGGACGAGCTGGCGCGAAACGAGGACGTGAAGGAGTTCTATCTCGGCCTGTCGAGCGCCGGGCGCAAAAGCTTCCGCGACGTGAAGCACTACCGTCGCCGCAAGCGCTGGCTCGCTTGAGCGCACCGACGGGCGAGCCGCGTCAGCCACAGCAGTATTCCACGGCGATGCACTTCAGCCAGGATTGGTTCTCGCAGCACATCCCGATCTGGACTCGCCTGCTGCAGGAATTCAAGGGCAAAGCCGGCGTTCGCGTGCTGGAAATCGGCACTTTCGAGGGCAGATCGACGTGCTGGCTGCTCGAAAACATCGTCACCGGCGAGGGCGCGCATATCGACTGCATCGACACCTTCGAAGGCGCCGAGGATATGGTGGCGCTCAAGCTCGACATGAGCAATATGCGCGACGTATTCGAATCCAACATCGCGCCCTGGCGCAACCGGGTGTCGGTTTATGCAGGCGAGAGCGCTACCGTGCTTCGCGGACTTTCAGGCCCGTTCGACCTGGTGTATGTCGACGGGTCGCACCGGGCGGCCGACGTGCTCGCCGATGCGGTGCTGAGCTGGCCGCTGCTCAAGGATGGCGGCATCATGCTCTTCGACGATTATCTGTGGCAGCAGGATCCGCGGCCCGAGCATTGCCCGCGGCTTGGCATCGACAGCTTTCTTCGCTGTCAACGGGGCTGGTTCGATGTCCTGCTTGCGCAATACCAGGTCGCGGTTCGCAAGCGCGCCGAATATGTGCAGCCCGAACAAAGCAGCGTGGACGCAGAAAAGAAGCAGGCCGGATCGACTCGCGACCCCAAGATCGTCTATGCCGGACCGAAATTCACGTTCCGTCGTTAGGCGGCGAAACTGACCTGATCATGGCCGATTATTTCGACACGCTCGAGACGCGCGACCCCGAGCTGCGCGAACGAACGCAGCTCGCGGCGCTGCCGACGCAGATCAGTCACGCCAAAGCTCACGCACCGGCGTACGCACGACTACTGGCCGACGTCGATCCGAGAGAAGTCACATCGCGTGGAGCGCTGGCGCGGCTGCCGGTGGTACGGAAGTCCGATCTGCACGAGTTGCAGAAATCCAACCCCCCCTTCGGCGGCTTCGCCACGGTGGGCTGGGGCGCCGCCACGCTGGTTTTCGCTTCGCCCGGTCCGATCTACGAGCCCGAGGGGCGCGACGCGGACTATTGGCGCCTCGCGCGGGCGCTCTATGCGGCGGGATTTCGTGCCGGTGACCTGGTGCATAACTGCTTCTCGTATCACTTCACGCCGGGCGGCGCGATGGTGGAAAGCGGCGCACGCGCGCTCGGCTGCACCGTCTTTCGCGGCGGCACCGGTCAGACCGAGCAGCAGATCGAGGCGATGATCGACCTTAAGCCCGATGGCTACGTCGGTACGCCTTCGTTCCTGAAAATCATTCTGGAAAAGGCCGACGAGCGTCAGGTCGCCATGCCGAGCCTCAAGAAAGCATTGCTCTCGGGCGAAGCGGTTGCTGCGTCGTTTCGCGATGCGCTCGGCGCGAGAGGCATTCGCGCCCAACAGGTCTACGCCACTGCCGACGTCGGTTCGATCGCGTACGAGTCCGAGGCTCGCGCAGGTCTCATCGTCGACGAAGGCGTGCTGGTCGAGATCGTGCGGGCGGGGACCGGCGATCCCGTCCCTGCCGGAGAGGTCGGCGAAGTTGTGGTCACGCTGCTCTCCAACCGGGAATACCCGCTCGTTCGCTTCGGCACCGGCGATCTCTCGGCAATAGTGCCCTCCTCGTTGTCGACTCCATCACCGTGCGGCCGCACCAACATGCGCATCAAGGGCTGGATGGGCCGCGCCGATCAGACGACCAAGGTCAAGGGCATGTTCGTCCATCCGTCGCAGATTGCCGCCATCGTCGCGCGCCATCCCGAGATTGCGAAAGCGCGGCTCGTGGTCGACAACCCGCACGGCACCGATACGATGACGTTGCACGTCGAGATCCCGGAGGGCGACTCGTCCACTCGGGAGGCAATCGTGGCCAGCATCCGCGAAGTCACCAAGCTTCGCGGCGAGGTGACGATCGGCGCGCCGGGCGAGCTCGTCAACGACGGCAAGGTGATCGACGACGTTCGCCGCTACGATTGACCACTGCCTACGCGGCGTGGGAGTGATTTTATCAACGGCTGCACGGCGCGCTGTGCTACGATCGCCGCGAGCACTTTTATCATGGCCACAACCGCTTCCGACACCCGCTCGCCGACGCCGCTCGCCGAGGAGACGCTGCGGGCGATCACCTCCACCGGGGTGGTCCGCAACTTCCCCAAGAACACCGTGCTGATCAACGAGGGCGATACCGCCGATTCGCTGTTCATCGTGCTGAGCGGGCGGGTAAAGGTCTTCGCCAGCAACGAAGCCGGCCGCGAAATCGTGCTCAGTTTCTTCGGTCCGGGCGAATACGTCGGCGAGATGTCGCTCGATGGCAGCCCTCGATCGGCTTCGGTGATGACCATGGAGCCGACCTCGTGCGCCATCGTCACTCGGGCCAACTTCCGCCAGTTCGTGCTCGTGCACCCCGAATTCGCGCTGCATCTGGTCGAGAAGCTGATCCAGCGTATACGCGTCACTACCGAAACCGTGAAAAGCCTCGCACTGTCCGACGTCTACAGCAGACTGGTCCGGCTGATCATGGCGCTGGCCGTGGAGCGTGAGGGGACTCTGGTCGTTCCCGAGAAACTCACCCAGCAGGACATCGCCGAGCGCGTCGGCGCTTCGCGCGACATGATCAGCCGCTTGTTCAAGGACCTCGTCTCTGGCGGCTATCTCAGCATCAAGGATCGAACGATTACGGTCCTCAAAAAGCCGCCGTCGGGGTGGTAGGGCGGTAGGCGCGCGTCTCCGCGGCTTTCGTGCCGCGCGGCGGTCCCTGCGCCATGAATTTTCTGCAATATCCTGCTCGAATCCTCCGTGGCGCCACGCTAGGGCCTGGCGCTACAGTGGGCGCATCGGATGGCAGATCATCGCCGCCGGTAGCGAGCGGCCTCTTGGGGTGGGTCCGCTGCGAAATCCACGAAGCGCGAGGAGATTGCAATGACCAATTCAAGACGATCTTATTCCAGCAGGAGACGCTTGCTTGCGTCGGTCAAGGTCGCGGCGTTGCTTGCCGCACTGGGATTTATCACCGTGATGCTCGAACAGCCGGGACTGATTGCGTCGCCCGGCAACTCGAGAACGTCGATCGGGCAAAGCATGTATCCGACCGATTCGGGCGGCGCGGCGATGACTCGTTCCGTTTCCGAGCCAGCCGCATCTGTAGAGTCGCGGTTGCCGGCGGCTGATCATCTGCCGACGTATTTTCCGGGCCGGTTTGCGCCGCCGGGTGGCGAGGTCGAGTCGCTGCCGCCGACGTTCTGATTGCGCATCCGCTTCGCTCGCTTCTCGAAAGCGAGTTGAGTCCGCTGCGCTCCCGAACGCGAGCCTTTAGCGGCGGGCACGGACAGATAGCGAGGCAATGGCGGGCGCAATTCGATTGCGTCTGCCAACCGACTAACGCGGCGTCGAATTTACTCGATCGCTACCGACCGTCGTGGCGCTATGCCATTCATGGCTGTGCGCAATCGCAGATGTCGCTACCCTTGTCGAAGACGATTCGCCATTGCCCGGGCGCTTCGCGACGCCAGATCGACGTGAAGCTAGCAAACAGTTTGCCCTTCGGATCGCGCACCGGACCTGTGCTCAAGGCAAGCTCGCCCGAATCGAGCACCTGCACCTGCTCGGGCTGCCACGAGAACGGAGCCTCGGGCTTATCGTAGAAGCGCTGCCACGCATCCGCGACTCGTTGCTTGCCGCGAATCGGCGTCTGCCCGGGCCCGGAAAAGAAAATAGCGTCATCGGACAAAAACGATTTGAAGGCAGCGAAATCGCGGTCGGCCATAGTCTTGGCAAACGCGCGTTCGGTGTCTGCGACCTCGCGTTCCGCGCGGGACGTGTCGCGGGACGACGGTGCGGCACACGCGCAGAGCAGCGCGGCGCAAAACAGCAAGGGCGGAATCGACCGCAATCGGCTCAGCTGCGGGGCCGCATCATGAAACTGTGAGGGGCGCCTGCGCGAGCCTTGGGTACCCGATGGTATTCGTGCGGCGCCATGCCGGTCAGATGCCGCCCATGCAGACGTATTTCACCTCGAGATACTCTTCGATGCCGTACTTCGAGCCTTCGCGTCCGATCCCCGACTGCTTGACGCCGCCGAAGGGCGCCACCTCGGTGGTGATGAGCCCCGTGTTGACCCCGACCATCCCGTACTCGAGCGCTTCGGCGACGCGCCAGATTCGTCCGATGTCGCGCGAGTAGAAATACGACGCGAGGCCGAACTCGGTGCGGTTGGCCAGCTCGATGACTTCGTCGTCGGTCTTGAAGCGGAACAGCGGGGCGACCGGGCCGAATGTTTCCTCGCTGAAGATTTTCATATCGGCCGTCACGCCTGTGAGTACCGTCGGTTCGTAGAACGTGCCGCCCAGCGCGTGGCGCTTGCCTCCGACTGCGATCTTGGCGCCGTGCGCGGTGGCATCGGCGACGTGCTCCTCGACTTTTTCCAGGGCTTGGCGATTGATAAGAGGGCCCTGCGTCACGCCGGGGTCGACTCCCGACCCGACCTTGAGCGCGCGCACGCGCTCGGAAAGCTTCGATGCAAACGCGTCGTAGACCTTGTCGTGAACGAACAGCCGATTGGCGCAGACGCAGGTCTGCCCGGTGTTGCGATATTTGGAAACGATCGCGCCTTCGGCCGCGGCGTCGAGATCGGCGTCGTCGAAAACGATAAACGGCGCGTTGCCCCCAAGCTCGAGCGAGATCTTCTTGACCGTGGAGGCGACCTGCTTCATGAGCGCGCGGCCGACCTCGGTCGAGCCGGTAAAAGAGACCTTGCGCACAACAGGATTTGAAGTCATCTCGTCGCCGATCGCGCGCGCGTCGCCGGTCACTACGTTGAGGACACCCGGCGGAAAACCGGCGCGGGCCGCAAGCTCGGCGAGGGCCAGCGCCGAGAACGGCGTCGCTGCCGCGGGTTTGATCACGACGGTGCAGCCCGCGGCAAGCGCAGGAGAGACCTTGCGGGTGATCATCGACGATGGAAAGTTCCACGGTGTAATGGCCGCGCAGACGCCGACCGGCTGCTTGATCGCGATGAGCCGGCGGTCATTGCCGATGGTCGGAATCACATCGCCATAGGCGCGCTTAGCTTCCTCCCCGAACCACTCGGTGTACGCGGCACCGATCGCGATTTCCCCCTTGGATTCGGACAGCGGCTTGCCCTGCTCGGTAGTGAGTATCAGTGCTAGGTCGTCCGCGTGCGCGAGTTGCAGGTCGGACCATTTGCGCATGATTGCAGCGCGCTCCTTCGCGGTTTTTTCACGCCATGCGGGCCACGCGCGGTTTGCGGCGTCGATCGCGCGTGCGGTTTCGGCGGTGCCCATCCGCGGAACCGATCCCAGTTTGCGGCCGGTGGCCGGATTGACGACGTCGACCGTTTGCGCCGACACGGCGTCAGACCATTGTCCGTCGATATAGCACTGCTGCCTGAAAAGCCCGGCGTCTCTGAGCGACAACGCTGGAGGCGAAACCGAAGTGTCGTTGGGGACCATGGTAGTGACTTTCAATAAGGATAAAAGCCTTGCCGGAAATCGCAGCATAGCGCGCGTCGAGCCTGATGTTTCAAGCTGTAGCGTTTGAGCGATCGCCTCGACGCTGCCGCGAGATGCAAATTGATCGTGGTCACAAGATAAGCGGCATAACCGGGCGCGGGACTACGCGRAATGTAGTGTACACACTCTGCATTTATCGTCCGAAACTGCCTGTCTTACGCGCCAGGGCCAACGCTTTCCGGCACACAGCGACAGCGAGCGGCAGGAACAGCTTTCATTCGTCGCTATTTGACCTCAGACGGCTGCGGGCATGAACTGCACAGCGCCGCCGTTGGTCACCTTTAAAGGTACCGTTCACTCCAATCGGCCGGATGTTGTCTATCACAGGGAACGACTATTGCTTTATGCCAGTGGCATTCCCCTCATTGGTCGAGGCAATAATGCACCGATGCAACGTTAAACAGATTGTAGAGAACATGCTTAATCGCGGCTTCACTGTTATCGAAATACTGATTGCGATCGTGATCGTCGCGATACTCGCGGCGATTGCACTGCCCGCTTACACCAGTCAGCTTCGCAAATCGTCGCGCGCCGAGGCGCAGTCGGTCCTGACGACGGCCGCCGGCAACGAGCAGCAATATCTCCTGAACCGAAGGGCTTATGCGTCGTCATTGCGCGATCTTAGTGTCGCGGTGCCAGCCGATCTCAATGGAAAGTATACGTTCACGGTTGCGGCCACAGTCGGCCCGCCTCCGACGTTTACCCTGACGGCAACCGCGATAGGCGCCCAAGCCAACGACGCCTGTCCGACGCTGGTTATCGACAATGCAGGCAACAGAACGCCTCCGGCGTGCTGGTGACGGGCAGGCCATGAGCACGCAATCGCCTGCAGCACGAAGCATTCGGACCAGCCCGCGCGGCTTCACGGCCGTCGAGCTGGTCATCGTGATGGCCATCGTCACCGTCCTCGCAGCACTCGCGCTGCCCGACCTTTCCAATCTTCTTGTCAACCAGCGTCTGCGTGCGGCTGGCACCGATCTGATGTCGTCGCTGATCGTCGCGCGAAGCGAAGCGATCAAACGCAACGGGCCGGTCGAAATCCGTCCGGCCAGCGGCACCGATTGGACGAAGGGTTGGGTAGTGAGCGCGACCGCGAGCAACGAACAGATCGACAAGAAGAATCCGCTGGGGTCAAACGTCGCCGTCAGTTTGGCGCCCGCATTCATTGCCTATCAGCACAACGGACGGTTGAGCGCTGCGGCGACCAACAAGGTGCAGTTCAGCGACAACCGCAGCGGCAGCGCGTTGTCTCCCCGCTGCCTTGTCATCTACCCCAGCGGTCTTCCCAAACTCAGTCTCGGAGCATGCGCATGAAACCTAGTTCCCCCTCCGGTGAGGCCGGCTTCACCCTGATCGATGTTCTGATCTCGATCTTCATTCTCGCATTCGGCATGCTGGCCCTGGCAAGAGTGATGGCGCAGTCTTCCGTGAGCGAAGTGGAGGCATCACAGCGCTCACAGGCGATGACGCTCGTGCAGGACATGTCCGAGCGCATCAACCTCAACCGCAAGAACGCCGCGGCGTACGTCGGCAGCTACAGCGCGACCTGGGGGCCTGGCGGAGGGGCCGACTGCAGCACCTTCACGGGAGTCAATGCGGATGTTTGCGAGTGGCAGAACCTTCTTGCCGGCAGCACGACCCTGGACGGAACGAGCGCCATTGGCGCCCCGATTGCGGCGCGCGGCTGCGTGATCAGCCCGGCAGCCAACATTTACGTGATCGCGGTCGCCTGGCAGGGATTGGTCCCCACGACGGGTTCCGACAGCGCCTGCGGAACCAATGCGTTTGATCGCGAGGAAAACCGCCGGGTCTTTTCGACCGTCGTTCAAATCGCGATTCTGCGCGATCCGCCGCCGCCACCTGGACCGTAGCCCATGCTTTCCGAAACTCGTCAGTCTTCGCCCCTGTTGCCACGTGGCGCTACCTCGCCTCCGCCGCTGTTGGTGTGTGCGGACCGCGAGTGCGGCATGACGCTCATCGAGCTGATGGTGGCCATGACGCTGGGCATGCTGGTGCTCGGCGTGGTGACGGTCATCTTCAGCGGCACCAGCGGCAATCGCGCCAGCCTGGAGCGCGGAGGTCGGCTTGCGGAAAACGCGGCCTACGCGGTCGAGGTCCTGAGCGCTGAGGTGCGGATGGCGGGCTTTTTCGCCGAGACCAATTTTACCGGCGTCGCCTGGCAGGTGCCCGATCCCTGCGCGACGGCGCTGACGGCGCAAGGATGGTCACAGGCTCCCTTCACCGCACCGGTGCCGATCGCAGGTTATCAAGGAAACGAAGCGGCTCCGGGCTGCATCAGCGACCGCAAGGCGGGCACCGCGGTTGTCGTAACCCGACGCACGAGCGCGGACACGACGCCTCCCGCGTCCGCGACTGGCGCATATTTCTTGCAGGCTTCGAAATGCAGCTCGGATCCTCTGTCGTGGGTCTACTCCGGCGACCCGGGAAGCTTCACGCTGCACAAACTCGACTGCGTAACCACCGCTGATATCCGGGAAGGTGTCGTGCGCAGCTACTACGTCAGCAACTGCAACGAATGCGGCAGCGATACCATTCCGACGCTCAAGCGCGCGGAGCTTCTCGGCACACAAATGACAATCACGCCGCTGGTGGAGGGCGTCGAGAATCTGCAGCTGCTTTACGGATTCGACACCGACGGCGACGGCAATCCCGACATTTATCGCGCCACGTTGAGCGGCGTCGTGGGCGCCGCCGACAACGATTGGTCGAACGTAGTATCGGTCAAGCTCTACGTGCTGACGCGGTCGACCGAGCCGGAGCCGGGCTACGTCGACAGCGCCAAGACGTTCAATCTTGGTCCGGCCGGAGTCACCCTGCCCGCCGGAGATCCGTACAAGCGCGTGCTATTGACGTCCATCGTGCGCCTCAACAATTCTTCTGGCGTGCGGGAGGCTCCATGATGCAAGTCAACGAGCGCCGGCAACGCGGTGCCACGCTGCTGGTTGTCATGGTGATTCTGGTGGCGATGACATGGTTCGTCCTTTCGGGATACCGGCTCAGCAGCCAGCACCTGCAGATCGTCGGCAACAGCCAGGACCGGCAGCAGGCGCTTGCCGCCGCTCAGCGGGCGATCGAAGAAACGATCAGCTCCAATCTGTTCACCAAGGACCCGATCGCGGTCGCCGCCGCTCCGATCTTGACCGACATCGATGGCAATGGAGTTGCCGATTTGAGTGCGGTGCTCTCGCCCGCGCCAGCATGCTACCGCGCGCGCATCGTCAAGACGTCCGAGCTCGATATTTTAATTGCAGAGGATCTCAAATGCCTGCAGTCGACCCCGGGCGGTGGGGGCGTCGCAGTGGTGGGGGCGAATCTTCTTCCGACATCCGCCGGCAATTCCCAGTGCGCGAAAACCGAATGGGACGTAGCGGCGAGGGTCGATGACGCGCGTTCGCGTACGTCGCTTACCGTGCATCAGGGCGTGGCGATTCGCGCCGAAGCGACCAACGCCAGCAACTTCTGCAAGTGAAACGACCTCGAGGCAGCGCGATGGATGACATCCTCCGCAACAGCATTCGATCCGGCATACTCGCAGCATTTTTCCTGTTGCCGCTCGCCGCGCACGCTGACGACATCGACATTTTTGCCGGCCCTACGTCGCCGACCGAGCTGCCCAACGTGCTCATCATCTGGGACAGCTCGGCCAACTGGAGCGCCAACATCCCGGTGCCGGATTGTTTCTACACCGACAGCGGCGTAATCACCACGAACGGACCAAAGGCGACCAGTCCCAACAAGGAACAGGGTACCAAATTCGCGATCGAAAAGTGCGCGATCCACAATGTGATCGATGCACTTGCGACAGGTCCGGGCGGCGCGGCGCTCTACAACGTCGGACTGATGCTGTTCAACGAGTCGCCGGCGCAGAACAGCGGCGGGTATCCGCGCGTGCAGTTTGTTCCGATGTCGTCCTCGAACAAGACCACCGTAAAAAACCTCATACGCAATATCACCATCGGCGGCGATAAAAGCAATAACGCGGCATTTTCGAAAACGCTGTACGAGGCTTACCTCATGTTTTCGAAAGCCGTCCCGTACCGGGGGACGGCGGGAGTCAAATGGGACCCGACCGCGGTCGCGGGCGGCCGCTACGTCGGTCCGCCGGGCAGCGGCTGCGCCGACCACATCATATTCCTGGCCAACGGCGGTCCTGGTGAGATTACCAACGGCGAGGCGCAGACGCTGCTTCAGGCTGCGGGCGGCAATGCGACGCAGATTCTCTATCCGAGCTCCTACATAACCAACAGCGACCAGGGAAACTGGGCGGACGAGTACACCCGCTTCCTTCGTGGCGTCGACGTGAGCTCGCAGGCCGGTATCCAATCGATCATTACGCACGGCGTCGCCGTGGTCGGTGCCTCAAGCGATGGCCTTTATCCGAATTTCATTCGCGCGATGGCAAAGCAGGGTGGCGGCCAATATTACGCGGCTTCGGATGTGGCAATGCTGGTCAAGGCGCTGACCGATATCTTCAACAGTATCCAATCGGTCAATAGCGTTTTCGCATCGGCCAGCCTGCCCATCGCGGTCAATGCGCAGGGAAGCTACAAGAACCAGTTGTTCGTCGGCGTCTTCCGGCCGGACCCGTCGGCGGGTCCGCGATGGATCGGCAACCTCAAGCAGTACCAGATGCTCTATGACGCGGCGACCGACTCTCTCGAATTGGGCGATAGCCTGGGCCGTCCCGCGCTCAACGCCGCGACCGGGTTTTTTCTGCCGACTGCGGTGAGTTACTGGAGCAGGGCGAGCGCATTCTGGGTGAATAGCCCGTCCGGCACGCCGCCCAGCGCCTCCGATCTGCCGGATGGGGACGTCGTCGAAAAAGGGGCCAATGCCGAAGCCCTGCGTTCCACCTACGCCATCGATCAATCCGGACGCAAGGTCTACACCTGCATCGACTGCAGCACCGGCACCATCCTGTCGGCCGCGGCAGGGGAACGCTTCGCCAGCGCAAACACCGCCATCACCGCCGCCATGCTTGGCGCCGCGAGCAGCAGCGAGCGTGCCGCGCTCATCAACTGGCTCGATGGCACGGATAACAACGGCGACGAGGCGGGGCCGGGGGGCACCACTACCGTGCGTCCCAGCATCCATGGCGACGTTCTCCACTCGCGCCCATCGGTCGTCAATTATGGCGGCACGATCGGAACGGTCGTTTATTACGGTGGCAACGATGGAATGCTGCACGCCGTGGATGGCAATCGAACCGGAACCACCGCAGGCAGCGAGCTCTGGTCGTTCGTGCCGCAGGAATTTTTCGGGCGCCTCAAGCGGCTTCGGGACGACACCCCTCAAATCCGGTTTCCGAACACGCCGGCGACTTCCAGCGCGACGCCGCGGGACTATTTCGTCGACGGGCCGCTCACCGTTTATCAGAAACTCGACAACGCAGGCGCCGTCGCGCAGGTCCTGCTGTTCGTTCCGATGCGCCGCGGAGGCCGTTTTTTGTATGCCTTCGATGTGACCATACCCGCTGCGCCGAAATTCCTGTGGCGCAAGACATCGACAGTTATATCGACGCTTGGCCAGACATGGTCCGAGGCGCGCGTGGGCATGCTCAAGGGCTATAGCCGCCCGGTGCTGATCATGGGCGGCGGCTACGACAACGTCGCCGAGGATGCAAGCCCCGCGGGGGCAACGACCATGGGCAATGCGGTGCTCGTGTTCGACGCGCAGGACGGGGCGCTGCTGAAGACGCTCCCGACGGTGAAGAGCGTCGCGGCCCCGGTCGCGGTCATCGATACGGATTTCGACGGCTACGCCGATCGCGGGTACGTGGTCGACATGGGCGCCAATGTGTACCGCGTCGATTTCGAAACCGCCGCCGGCGATGGCGCTCTGGCCAACTGGACAATCACCAAGATCGCGGCGCTCGCGGACGGATCGAACACACGCAAGTTCTTTTACGAGCCGGACGTTGTGCTGACACGGAGCTTCGCCGCGCTGATGATCGGCAGCGGCAATCGCGAGCGTCCCCTGCTGGCATCGACCAACGACAGGTTTTACACGCTGTTTGACTACAAGTCAGGCAAGGGTGCGCCGACGGCGGCGGTAGTGATGGATGCGACCCTGCCGTCGGCAAGCGCACGCTTTAACCTGAACAGCAGCGTGCCGGGTTGCTATTACGCGATGGCGACCAATGGAGAAAAAGTCGTTACCTCATCGGTTTCGACCGGCGGCTATAGCTACTTCAGCACCAACCAACCGTCGCCGCCTGCGCCGGGCTCGTGCGCGTCGAATCTGGGGATCGCGAAAACGTACCGCATGCCACTATTCTGCGGCACGCCGGACTCCATTGAGCTCGCTGGAGGTGGCCTGCCGCCGTCGCCAGTCATCGGCAATGTGGAAATCGATATTCCGGCCAGCGGAAATCAGCCGGCTTCCACCCGCATGGTGCCCTTTATTATTGGCTCGTCGGTGAAAACTGTGGGTGAGTATTCGCAGTTAGC
>JRHI01001393.1_pt1 | contig 20476 bp, 18 predicted proteins | sample 215371 | NCBI WGS metagenome assembly JRHI01 (sample SAMN02929681, study PRJNA255918) | sediment metagenome | biome: cave system; feature: Ice Cave; material: Sediment; isolation source: sediment from deep within a dark volcanic ice cave with no known source of... ...
CTCGTCAAGTTTTCGCGATCGCTGTCGCTGCCAGACACGTACAAGTCGGCGTCCTTGAGGGGACGTTCGTGTCGCGCACCACTGGAGCCGTCGCAGCCCGTTCGACCACTGCGCGACCCTGTGGGGTGGCATTGTCCTCACCGTGCCGGGTGGGCTGCGGGTGTACCACGCGGGGGACAGTGCCTATGGCCCGTTCTTCGCCTTCGTTCGGGGCCCGGTACCCTCGGGATCGATGTCGCGATGCTGCCGACCGGCGTGTACGCGCCGCGCTGGTTCATGCGCACGATGCACATGGACCCGCAGAAGGCGTGCAGGCCGCCTACACCATCCGGCGCCCGGGTGATGGAACCGATGCAGTGGGGCACCTTCCACTCTCCCGCGAACCAACGCTCGAACCGATCGAACGTACCCGCGCCGCCTGGACCGCCGCCGGACGGAATCGCGCAGACCTGCGGGACCTCGCGGTGGGGGAGAGCCGCCTGCTTTGAGGAGCCGCATGCAGAGCTGTCAAGCTCGCTTCACCGCGGCGAACCCCTCGTAAAGGTGCGGCTTGTCGATGCCGAAGCGGCACGTGAGCGGGGTGACGGCCTGGCCGTGCAGCCTCTGCCCTGGTAAACATCCCCGACAGCTCCCGGCCTGGACTGGACTAGCCTAGGCCGGGAGCTGTCGGTCACCTCCTCAACGCGGCGAGGGACAGGAGACGGTTGGGCCGTTGATCAGGCTGCCCTGGCCCCCTGTACCGCCGCACAGGCCCGGACCTCCGACGAGGCCACCGTTACCGCCGTTACCGCCGGTCCCATCGGGTCCACCGGGTAGACCACCGAACCCACCGACGACCCCGCCGTTACCGCCGTTACCGCCGTTACCGCTGGTACCGCCGGGTCCTCCAGGGGCCCCGCCATTGCCGCCGGCGCCACCGATGATTCCGCCGTTACCGCCGTTACCGCCGTTACCGCCGGCGCCGTTGGGGCCTCCACCTGCCCCGCCATTGCCGCCGCCGCCACCGATGATTCCGCCGTAACCGCCGTTACCGCCCTTACCGCCTTGCCCCCCGGCTCCTTGATGTCCACCAATAGCAGGAGCTCCACCGCTCCCTCCTCGTCCACCGGCGCCGCCGACGCCCCCGATGATCAGGCCGCTCCCTCCTCGGCCACCGTCACCGCCGAGGCCTCCATTACCGCCATTACCGTTGGGAAATCCGCCCCGGCCGCCGTTGGCGCCGGCGCCGCCGGCACCGCCGTTACCGCCGACCAGCTTGATGATGCTGTTGGTGTTGCGGACCTTTGCGATGTTGAGCGAAGTGCCGGAGTTACAGCTCGCGGCGCAGTGGTTGTCGTTGGTGCCAGCGCTAGCAGGCAGTGCAGAGAAAGCGAGCAGCCCACTGGTGAGGCTGGCCAGGACGGTACAAGTGACAGTGCGTTTCATGATAAGCGCCCCTCCAAGGGCAGCTGGCTGTTGGTCGACGAGCGGATCGCCGACGACTTCGTCAATCAAGAGCCGTCGCCCCCGGCCCCACCGGCACCCCCGTTGCCGCCGTTGCCGCCGGGCTGACCGGGCTGACCGGGCTGACCGGGCCGACCGGGCTTGCCGGGCTTGCCGGGTTGACCGGGCTCGCCGGCTTGACCGGGCGCGCCGGCTTGACCGGGCTGACCGGACTCGCCGGGCTGAGGCTCGCCGGCTTGACCGGGCTGACCGGGCTGACCGGGCTGACCGGGCTGACCGGGCTCGCCGGATAGACCCGGCTGACCGGATTGGCTCGGCGGGTTCTGGTGCGGGCTTGGCAGGTTCTGCTGCTGGCTTGGCGGGTAGCCGGATTGGTCTTGGCACGCTGCGGACACTGCGACGGCAGCCAAGACCGCGGCAATCACTGCGGCGGCTCTTCCGGTCTGCAGCCGCTGTCCGAGCCTCTGCCTGGTGTGGTGGCGTGTGGTGACGTCTCTTGGGATGTCCGCGTTCTTGGCTGCCGTTGACATACGCCTGCTCGGTTTCCGAAGATAAAGTGGGTGGAGCGGGCCGCCCCACTCGGTGGGCGTTTCTTTGGTCTGCATGGTGACGTACCGTCCCCCGCGGGTTCGGCGGCGAGTCGGTGCGCGGCTCCCGCGTTGTATCCCGTCGTTGTTCTTCTTGAAGAGAGCTTGATGATGTAACCGCTGCCACTCGTGGGCGCGTTGCTCATCTTGTGTCGGCAGGGGTGACGTGTTGAGGATGGACCACCTTCGTGCCCATCCTCAACACGCTTCCTTCTACCCTGAGCCCAGAACTCTGGCCCTAGAGACGGACACCGTCACGGTGACCTCGTCGCCTATCTGAGCGCGGCCGCAGGTAGACGCTCGAGACCACGCTGATAGTTCGACTGCGGATTCGTAGATTTAATGCTGACCCCACTTAGCCGCCGTTACCGCCGGCGCCGCCGTTACCACCGTTGCCGCCGTTGCCGCCGGCACCCACGACGGTATTGCCGCCGTTGCCGCCTGCGGCGCCGTTGCCGCCTGCGCCGCCGTTGCCGCTGAACAAGAGGCTGCCGCCGCCGTTGCCGCCTGCGCCGCCGCTGCCGCCGGCGCCACCGGTGCCACCGTTACCCACGACGGTGTTGCCGCCATTGCCACCCTTGGCGCCGTTGCCGCCTGCGCCGCCGTTGCCACCGAACAATAGGCCACCGCCGCCTTTGCCACCTGCGGCGCCACTGCCACCAGTGCCACCGTTGCCGGCGTTACCGAAGAAGCTGTTGCCGCCGTTGCCGCCGCTGCCGCCATTACCACCCTTGCCACCCTTGCCACCGACCAAGAAGAGGAAAGTGGGGGTGCCGTTGCCACCCTTGGCGCCGTTGCCGCCGTTGCCGCCGTTGCCGGCAGGGCCGACGAAGGTGCTGCCGCCGTTGCCGGCGTTGCCGCCGTTGCCGCCGTTGCCGCCGTTGCCGCCTACGCCCGCGAAGGCGGTGCCGCCAGAGGCGAGCAGCAAACCAGCTGCCAGGACGGCGGAGGAGACGGAAACGCCGAGCCGCCGCTTAATGTTGCGATCCATGAAAAAACCTCCGTAGTCAGATCTCACGTTGGACGCGCTAGATCAATCCATGGGCTCAGGTTCCGCACTGATCTAAACACCGCTCTTACGCAGTTCCGCGCATCGAAGCAGATCCGTTTGAACCTGTCATAGCCTGTCCTGATCGCAGTGGATGGTCAGGTGTAACCGGAATTAATATGGACCACTCTGATGGCCTAGTATGTTCCCGCTGCGTGATCGCCTGCATACTTTCCGTCCAAGCTGACTCCCCCTACGGCTACTCTCCGAACTCACGTCCTCACTTATGTGTAAGGTCGGAATGCGGAGCGGGTGCCACTACGGAGGCTTTGACGTGTGGATCGTGCGAATTAGGTGAGAGCTCGGTATCAGCCGGTGGAACCAATCGAGCTGGCCAGGAGGTCGGCGAAGAGTTCTGCTGGGTTCGGTAGCCGAGAATACGGCGTGGACGGCTGTTGAGTTCGGTGGCTACGCAGTCGAGGTAGGTTTGATCGTCGGTGATCTCTCGGTTCCGTGGGGAAGTACTCCCGCAGCAGCCCGTTGGTTTTTCGCCTGTGCCGCTTTCCCAGGGTGAGTGGGGGTGGGCGAAGTACACCGACACCGCGGTGGACAGGTAGGACGCAGCGTGGCGGCCATCTCACTGCCCGGGACCGCACGTCAGGGCCTTGAGCAGTGCGGAGGGCAGCCGGTCACCCATGGTGATCAAGGTGTCGCAGGTAGTGGTGGCATCGCGACGGCTGGCGAGCAGCGCGATGGGCACCGTATAGCGGGAGGTCTGCTCGGCCAGGGTCACCAAGGCGGTCTTCCCGTCCTTCCCGATTCACCAAGTCCCCTTCCCTATGCCCAGGAACAGCCCGGTCTCGGTCGGTCCTCCGTGCTACATCCCCATAATCCGGCTCCGGAGCGCGAGTGCGGCCGCGCGTGCGGCGCTGCGTTCGCCCCCGATGCCCTGACGGGCACCCTTCGGGCGACCACGGCTCGATAACGGGCGCGACTGCCAGGCCAGTGATCTCTCGACTGACCACGTTGGAGCGCCAACACCGGCGCGATCAGCCTATGGGTGACCTCCCACGAACAGCGCTGAGCCGATGATCTGGTCGATGAGGTCCTGTTTGGGGGCGCTGGGTACATTGGAGATCCAGACCAAGACGATCGAGAATTCGTGGTTGCCCTGAGCGTCGGGTGTGGGCGATCCGGTGGGAACCGCGGCAACGTCGGACACGAGCTTGGCAGTCGCGTTAGAGAAGCTGAACCGGAGCCGGTAGCCGTCCCGCTGGCCGACCTTGCCCGGACCCTGGCTGGTAATGGCGGCTGATTGCACGCCCGGGGCCGTGCTTACCGCCCGCTGGACGGTCTGGGCGGCTGCCTCGGCGCTGGGCGCGGCAAAGGTCGCGAGCCGCGCTAGGCCGGTGGCGCAGGTCACCTCCGCGTTTCCCATGCAGGTGGTGGGGAAGACCATCTCAGCGGTGCTGGGATTGGTGCTGTCGATGACCTGATGCCAGCCCGCAGGGATGGTGACGGCAATATCGGTGTTCGGTGCAGTCAGTAACAGCTGCTCTACGTTCTGCGAGCCGCCACCGCTGCCGCAGCCGGCTAGTAGCAGCGCGAACACCGCGACGGCGGCGCCGAACGCGACCGCCCGGCCCACTGGGCGGGGTGACGGGTTCCTTCGTGTGCCAGACATGATTCCTCCTGGGCCCCCTCGGTTGTCAGGACCTAACTGTTAGATCGAGCGGCTGGCCAGGTCCTTACACTGCAATCGTGAACGGATCGCCAAGGCTGTGAGAATTCGCGGGCCGGAGCGGTCCCTTGGAGACGCTCGGTCACTGGCCCACGAGGTGCCTGGCCCGGCTGCTCTGATCGGTGCTGTACGAGGTCGTCAGCGGCTTGGGCGCCGGCGATGCGCCCCCCGCACCCGACCGAGCAGTCAGCCCGGGGTCGCGCCGATGCAGTCCCCCAGTCCTGCCGCATGCGCGGTTGCGAGTTCCTGACCCGGCAGCTCCTTCGATGTCCGCCACCGGCGGGTCGGGGTTTCGAGCACCCCGGCTCCATAGTCAGTATCAGCGTAATACCGAACATGGACTGCGCGACCTTCGACAGTTGATCGATATATTTCGCAATCCTACAAGGTGAAGACGAAATTTGAACGGAGCGACATTTTACCGAGTTGCTATTTCTTACCTGACCGAATGCCCTCGTGTCCCCTCCTGGGCAATGCACGGTTGGCGCCTCAGAATGCATCCGCGAAGGGCGACCGCCCAGCACGCGGCGAGGAAGGTCGAGATCGTATCGAGTCTAATGGTCGAAGCCATTAGTTCTAGTGGCGGTGAATGTTCACGAACTTGATGGTTCACGTTTAGAATCCCGTAGTCGTCGACGGCTGTTCACCTTTTCTTAACCGCACCCTGAGTGAAACTCTCCATGCCTGGGGGTAAGCATTCCAGAAGGGGTTGAACGGAGCGTGCGGAGGCCGTGACTCAAGTTGGCCACACGTTAGGCTATTCGGATGGTATCGCGTCGTTCCAGTTACATGGCGGCACAACAGCCGATGTCTACCGTGGCGGGCTCAATGACTCGCTCAAGTCGTTTCCCGATGGGCGAAGCCGCCTGAGAGCAATTTCGTGATCAGTGTGGGACTCGAGCCTACGGATCGATCTGACGCGGCCAAATCGAGTCGCGTGAGGTCACAACTACGGAGGTATTCATGGATCGCAACACCACGCGGCGGCTTGGCGTTTTCGCGTCCTCAGCCGTCCTGGCTACCGGCTTGGTGCTGGCCGCCGGAGGCACTGCCTTCGCCGCCGGCGGCAACGGCGCACCTGGCGGTGCCGGTGGTCCCGGCGGCCCAGGCGCCCCCTGCTTCGCCACTGGGTGCACCGCTGGCAACGGTGGCATCGGCAACAACGGCGGCAGCGGCGGCAACGGCGGGTTCGGCATCTTCAGCAACGGCGGCATGGGCGGAGCCGGCGGAGCGGGTGGCGCTGGCGGAAGCGGCGGCGGCTGCGTCGACGTGTTCACGTTCGGCCCTGGAGGGTGCACCGCTGGTAACGGCGCCAAGGGCGGAAACGGCGGCAGCGGCGGCAACGGCGGGTTCTCCGTCTTCGGCAACGGCGGCAACGGCGCCAACGGCGGAGCCGGCGGCGTTGGCGGCTCCGGCGGGAGCTGCGTGTCGATTAACTTCTTGTGCACCGCTGGAAACGGTGCGGCCGGAGGAGCCGGCGGAGCCGGAGGAGCCGGCGGGCTGTCCGTTCTCGGTAACGGCGGCAACGGCGGCAACGGCGGAGCCGGCGGCAACGGCGGCAACGGCGGCAACGAGTTCTAGATCAGTTCCCGCGCCAGGACGTCACGGCACCGATCCACAAACCCGCAATCGAGTTCCATAGTTCCAAGGCCCTAGGCCGAGTCCTGGGCTGAGAGGTGAACAAAGGTGTTGAGGATGGGCCGGGACGCCGACCCATCCTCAACACACCACACCGGCGCCATTACTAACAATGCGCCCCACGACGGTAACAAGCGTGCCCCATATAGAAGAACGCAACGGCGAGTTTACGCCGTGAGAGCCGCGCAGTGGCGCTACGCGGCCGGACCTCAGGGGAATACGTCCCGTGCAAGCCAAATAAATGAACGCCGACGACGACATAGGAGCGGGGAGACCGGCTCCAACCGCTTTATCTCAACAAACCGAGCAGGCGCATGTCACCGACGGCGAGGAGCGAGGGCATCACATGAAAGTCAGGTCATGTCACAACACGATGCAGGGACTCAGGCCGCGACCGCGGGCTGGGCGAGCCACCGCGGTGGCCGCTGCGGCCGTCGCTGCGATGGCAGGGATTGCAGTGACCCAAGTCCAACCGGGTCAGCCGCTGACTCAGCAGCAGAGCCTGGTGCTCCAATCCTTTCAAACCGATCAGTCCGCAAATATTGACCCGTCCGGTCCGTCCGGCCAGCTCGTCGAGCAGATTCGCCAGCTGATCGACCAGCTCTGCCACTTTGGCCAACTTGGCCAGTCCGACCAATCCAGTCAGCTGCTCGAGCAGATTCGCCAGCTTGTTGAGCAGGCCAGCCCGTCCGACCAGCCCGATCAGCTGGCTTCGCAGCTTCGCCCCCTGATCGACCAGCTCTGCCAGTCCGGCCAATGTGACCAGTCCGGCCCGTCCGGTCAGCTAACCGACCGGCTGCGCCAGCTGATCGACCAGCTCGGTCAACCCGGCCACCTTGGCCAGTCCGACCAGTTCCGGCAACTGATCGAGCAGCTCCGCTTCGGCCAATCCAATGAGCTGCTTCGCCAGCTACTCGACGAGCTCTGCCCGCTTCGTCCGCACGGCCAACCAGGCGGCGATGGAGGAAGTGGAGGCAACGGGGGCAACGGAGGGGGCCCCGGCCAGCCCGGCCAACCAGGCCAACCAGGCAGCAATGGAGGCGCCGGAGGGGCGGGCCAGCCCGGCCAACCAGGCCAGCCGGGCGGCGATGGAGGCGCCGGAGGGGCGGGCGGCGCCGGGGCCAACGGGTCCTGATTCACCGAGTAATCGGCGATCCGCTCATCGACAAACACCCAGCTCTACTTTGGAGGGTTCACCATGAAAGGCGTTGTCGCTTCTGCCGTGCTGGCCAGCCTGGCCAGTGGGGCACTCGTATTCTCGGCGCTGCCAGCCGAAGCCGCTCCCGGGATCCCGGGTCCTTGTAGCCAATGTTCGGGCATCCCCCATCTGATCGGCGGTAACGGCGGCCTCGGCGGGGCCGGCGCCAACGGCGGTCCAGGCGGATCCCCCAACGGTAACGGCGGTAACGGCGGCCTCGGCGGGGCCGGCGGCGCCGGGGGCATCGGCGCTGTCTTCGGAGGTGCCGGCGGTGCCGGGGGCCCAGGAGGGAACGCCGGAGCTGCCGGTGGGCCCGGTGGCACCAGCGGAACCGCCGGTAACGGCGGTGTCGGCGGTGTCGGCGGTGTCGGCGGATTCGGTGGGTACTTCGGAGGTGCCGGTGGTATGGGTGGCACCGGTGGAGGCCCCAACGGAGCCGGCGGGAACGGCGGGAACGGCGGCGACGGCGGAATCATGGGCGGAATGGGCGGCACCGGTGGTCGAGGCCAAGGCACCGGACTCGACGGCAATGGGGGCACCGGCGGGGATGGCGGCGTCGTCGGCGGGTTCGGAGGCCTACCCGGCGGCCCGACCGGAACCGGCGGTAACGGCGGTGACGGCGGCCTCGTCGGAGGCCCGGGCCTGTGTGGTGGCACCGGCGGTCACGGCAGCCTGGTCAACGGCCCAACCGTTTACTGTCCCTAGCGGGTCTCGAAAAGGACGACGGACAGCCCCACGGTCTGATGCTGGCCGTGGGGCTGTCCGTCGTACTGGTCGGGGGTGCTGCGCCGCCCTCTGTCACTAGCTCCGCTCTGTCAAATTACTACCCGTGATCAGCGCCGCCACCCTTGCCGGGGGTAGCTATTCCGTTGCTGTAGGTACTGACACCGTCCAGGTAGGGGGAATTGTCAGTGGACGAGCTGGAGGCGTTGGGGCCGTTGTGTCCCTCGCCGTCATTGCCGGGCGTGCCGGGGAAGATCTGGGATAAAACGGTACGGGCCGGCAGCAGCTCCACGGGTTGTTCCTCAAGCTCGGCAAAGCTCAGTGCGTCAGACATCGATTTCTCCTCTGGGGACCGCTGGATCGGGAACAGAACCTGGGTAGTCGTGACGTGACTGTCAGATCGAGCGGCAGGCCCAAATTCACATTAATCACGAACCCTTCGAAGGCCCACCCGTCCGAACCTCCCTCGGCTGGCGTAGCTCGGTGGAAGCATCGTGACGGATCGCCAAGGCAGTGAGGTTGGGAACCACCCGAATAGGCTAACACTTTAGGTGATTGGGTGAGGACGTCTCGGTACCTCAGCTATAGCTACGGTTTGAACGCGAGCTCGCACGCAGTTCCAGACCCACCAAAGTCACCAGGTTGGATCACATGAACGTGCGTCTCGATTCGTCCGGAATGGGGAGTCCCGTCGTTTGAGAGGTCTGCCTGATTGCGCTCCTGAAAATAATTCCGCGAGCTCACCGCGTCGTGCGCCGGTGGTGCGGTGTTGGCGATCTTAGGCACTGGCGGATGTCGTGGTAGGCGAGCCGGGACGCTGGCCGGGGCTGCGTCGCGTGGAGGCGTAGCCGTCACCCCTCAGCGCGGATACCTGGCGCACCCCGACCAACCTGCCCCGTACGGTGGTGGGCGCGTGCGGGCCTATGTCCAGCGGGACGTCTAGGGCGCGCGGGCGAACCTGCTGAATTGGCTGCGCAGTGGCCGGGATCCGTAGTCACGGACTATCGGGTTCGCCGACGCCGTGTTGCCGCAGTTGGAGCGCACGCGGCCGGCCGGGCACGACGTCGTGTCGCTGGGGGAGCGCGGCCAGAGCAAGACCCGGCTGCCACGCACGTTGGTCGGGTTGCTCGATGAGCGGACCCCGGTCATCGACGGCGCCGAGCTAGCTGAACACCCCCCCAGCCGATCACCCCAGGCTTGATCCGTCGCGCTGCGGAACTCAGGCGACGACCTGCCGGTGGCCTGGTTGCATCGCTCGCTGCGCTACACCGGTACTGGGCACCTTGCGCCTTCGGCTCTACCGCGACCGGCCCATGACGACCTCACTCCGCGCGCGCCGGCCCCAGCGAACCCATGCTGCACAGACCGGCCGGCGCAAGATCATGTCCAGCAGTAGCAGGGAACCCGCCCAGGGCAGTAGCAGGAGAAGGATGTCGACCACGCCCAAGGTCGCCTCCGCCACGTGTCCGGCCGACGCCGCTGTGCTTACCGCGTGCTGCAGTTCAAGAAGCCTGGCCCACACCACCGGCAGCACGCGAGGTACCACGATCACAAACCCGACCACCCAGTACAACAACCAGGGCACCACGATGACCACCCACAGCGTGATCGTCCAACGGACCCATCGTTTGAGCTCCCGCACCCGGGGATGGACCGCCCGCCCGGGGATCATGCTCAGCAACACCGGCCCCATCCGGCTGAACAAATCGGGCACCCCGATCAGGTCGCTGAGAATGTAGTAACCGTCCAGGCGGATCATCGGCAGGAACTGGGTGGCGGTCTCGATGTGCAACACCACAATGGCCACCAGCAGCCACGGCGCCCCAGCGGCCAGGTAGGCCAGGCTCATCCCGGCAATGAACACCGCATTGAAGTACACCCCACCAAGGTCGGTGCGCAGCCGACCGGCTCGGGAAAGCCGGTATGAGTCGGTCACCGTGCTGTACAGCGCCGGCCACACCAGGTACAACCCGAAACCCATCACCCCAGGTTTCGCGCCGCCATACCGGCACGCGCTGACATGCCCGCACTCGTGAAACGCCGCCGAGGTCAAGATCAACGCCAGTACCAGCAGGGACAACGCCGGCCGGTAGACCATCGCCAACGCGCTGGGCACAATCTGGGCCAACCCACCCAGGGCGATGATCAGCACATCCAACCCGACGAAGGCGGCCAACGCGGCCAGGATCACCGGCGGCCAGAACATCGGCACGAAGACTCCCGCGACGCGCCACACCACCCGCTCGGGGACTACCCCCACCCGGATCTTCAACGCCAGCAACGGATCCGACTTCAACGTCGTCGTCGGTGCTCCGGCCTCCGCAACGCCGGAATCCGCCGCTATGATCCCGGCTGGCCGCAACCGGTTGTCAATCAGATATGACACCTGCTGCGCCGACACCACCCGACCGAACTCGACACTCAGCAGCGCCGCCACCTGCTGCATGTCGCGCCGACCGTCCAAACTCGACGCCAGCAGATACGACAACCGAGGCAGCTGAATAACCTGTCCATCAGCCCGACGAAGAATATACTGAGGCTCCTGAAAACCAGACCCCTGATACTCCCCGATCAGCTCCGTCCCCTCCGCTAACCGCGGCACCCCACCCATCACGGCATCAGCAACACTCGCCGACTCCACCACCACACCGGCAATATCGATAACGCCCTCCACGACTCGAACCCGAAGCACCGGCGAGCACCTTTTGTCCTAAAGCGGACTCCGCAATGTTGCAGGAGGGGCGCCCGCCCCAGCCGCCCCTCCCTAGCCAACAGCACCGCACGCGATACCTGATGATCAGCGGACCAGCTCGACTCAGCCGCCCCTGCCGCCCTTGCCTCCGACACCTAGACTGGAGGTGCTGTGCTGGCTGAACCAGCTGTACTGGTTCCCGATTTGGATGTTCGTGGGGTTGGAACCATTGGTACCGGTACCGTCCGCGCCTCGGCCGGGGGGCCTGCCGATAAACAGCGACAGGACGGTACGGGCGGGCAGCAGTTCCACGTGCTGCGCCTCGAGTTCGGCAAAGGTCAGGTTGTCAGACATCAATTCCTCCTAGAAAACGTCTACCGCTGGCGGCAGGATCTCCGTGGTCGTGACCCTGACCTAACCGTCAGGTCGGGCCGCAGAACCCAGGCTCCACACCGATCACACACCGCTACCGCAAGGCTCATCCCATCAGAAACCCCATCAGGCGGTTGGCTCACGTGAAGTAATTATGACGGATCGTTAAGGATGCCAACGCAATGGCACTCGAATGGCGCAGTATATGTTTGAATAGGTGACGGTCTGCGTACTCTCCGTTCGAAGTTACTCTCACCCATGGTTACTCCTCGACTGTGAGTCCCCACTGAGCGTGCCACGTCAAAAATGTGTGGCCGACGCGTCAGCTAAGGATGAGTAGTAGGTTCTAAGCAAATCGTCCGGAATGGGTGGAGTCGCGTCACTTGCGTCGGCGATGTACGTTTGGCTTCGTTAACGAAAATCGGGTTCTCAGCATCATCGTCGGATCCTGGGTGGTGCTGCGGTGCCGGGCCAGACCTGGCGTCGGTGGGCGTGTTCGAGGCTCCGCTTCGCGCGGCCTTGGAGATATTGTGGCTGGCGGATCGGGATGCTGGCCTGGGTCGGCGTGCGTAGCGTGGAGCCGTGGCCGTTACCCCTCAGCGTGGATCCCCCGAACCTCCGGCCGAGCTGCCGCGCACGGTAGGCGCGTTGCGCGCCTCGGGGCACATGCAGCGTGACGTCAAGGATGAGGTGCGGGCGAACCTGCTCACGGCGTTGCGCAGCGGTCGGGATCCGTGGCCGGGCATCATCGGGTTCGGCGACACTGTGCTGCCGCAGTTAGAGCGGGCGCTGCTGGCCGGGCATGACGTCGTGCTGCTGGGGGAGCGCGGCCAGGGCAAGACCCGGTTGCTGCGCACGCTGGTCGGGTTGCTCGACGAGTGGACACCGGTCATCGACGGCGCCGAGCTGGCTGAGCACCCGTACCAGCCGATCACTCCGGGCTCGATCCGTCGCGCCGCCGACCTCGGCGACGACCTGCCAGTGACCTGGCTGCACCGCTCACTGCGCTACACCGAGAAACTCGCCACCCCCGACACCAGCGTCGGTGACCTGATCGGTGACGTCGACCCGGTGAAAGTCGCCGAAGGCCGCAGCCTCGGCGACCCGGAGACGATCCACTTCGGGCTGGTGCCCCGGGCGCACCGCGGCATCGTCGCGATCAACGAGCTGCCCGACCTGGCCGAACGGATCCAGGTCTCGCTGCTCAACGTGATGGAAGAACGCGACATCCAGATCCGTGGCTACACCCTGCGCCTGCCACTGGACGTGCTGCTCGTCGCCAGCTCCAACCCCGAGGACTACACCAACCGGGGCCGCATCATCACCCCCCTGAAAGACCGGTTCGGCGCAGAGATCCGCACCCACTACCCCCGGGACATGGCCGCCGAGGTCGCCCTGGTCACCCAGGAAGCCGACCTGAGCGGTATCGGCGCCGAGGTCGGCGAGCCGCTGCTGGAGGTGCTGGCCCGCTTCTCCCGGCACCTACGCGCCAGCACGGCGATCGACCAACGCTCCGGAGTGTCCGCACGGTTCGCGGTCGCCGGTGCCGAGACCGTCGCCGCTGCGGCACTGCGCCGCGCCGCGCTGACCGGCGAGGACCACGCGGTGGCCCGACCAGTCGACCTGGAGGCGGTACCGGCGGTGCTGCGCGGCAAGCTGGAGTTCGAATCCGGCTACGACCAACCCTCAGCAGAACGCGACGAGCAGGGTGAGGTGCTCACCCACTTGCTGCGCCGCGCGGTGGCCGACACCGCCCGCGCCCGGCTACGCGGCCTGGACCTCACCCCACTGGTCGCAGCGGTTTCGGGCGGCCACCGGGTGGCTACCGGCGAGCGGGTACCGGCCCGCGAGGTGCTGGCCGCGCTACCCGAACTCCCCGTGCTGCACGAGGTCGCCACCCGCCTGGGCGCCGCCCCCGACGGCCCACCGGGCCGGATCGCCGCCGCCGTGGAGCTCGCGCTGGAGTCGCTGTACCTCACCCGCAAGCTGGGCAAGGACGCCGAGAACGGCCGCACGGTGTACGGATCCCGGCAGTGACCTCGGCACGTCGGTACAGCTAAGAGCCCTGACGCCCGGCCTGCAACTACAGGGTGATGATGGGCAGTTTCGCACCGGCGGTGTCAGCGAGCCACCGGATGTCTGAGGGATCTGAGATCACCACGGTGGCGCGCCGTGAAGTGGCCGCCAGAACCACCGACGCATCGACGGGGTTCGAGCTCCGTGCGCGCCCACAGAGCTCGCCGACTGCCCGGGCTCTACCGTGGGTCAGGTCGACGACCTCACTGGCAGCCAGCACGCGAGCGATCCTCGCCGCGCGATCCTCGCCGCGCCACACCTCGCTCACCACTCCAGCGGGGACGAGTGGTACGACGCGCCCGAACCCACCAACCGACTTTTAAGTGATCGCTTCACGAGGTGATTCCCGCCCATCGTTTGCGGCTGGCGGCAGCTTCGTTAACGGCAGGCCGGATAGCAGTGACGTCATAAGCCCATCGGGAGCAATGGAACGGACGGTCCCGTTAGTGCCCTAGCGCTACGTGAACGGCGGGGCAGCAATACGCCGGACGTGCAATGATCGCGGCGTTCTGGTGAGGGGCGTCGACGGTTGTCCCCGCTCGGCGCCCCATCTCCCCATGCGGCAGCGCACGCGTGTACGTTCGCGTGTATGCAGAAAGAGCGCCTGACAGTGAGCCTCGATACCGGCGTGGCCGCGCGGGTCCGGCAGTGCGGAGCGCGTACGCGGGGCGGCGCCAGCGGGTACCTGGAGCAGTTGGTCCGCCGAGATGCACTTCGCGAGGCAGTCAGTTCCGCCGCCGACTGGTACGACCGGCACCCTGGCTACGCCGGGGACGCCATCGCTGAGAACGAGGCAGCACTCGGCGAGACGGCCTGATGCGCCGAGGCGAGATTTACCGATTCGAGCCAGTGATCCAGAGAGCCGGACAGTCGACCACACGCCTCGTGGTGAGTTCCGACGTCGTCAACGACAACGAGCGCATCCCGTACTGCTTCGCCATGCACGTTGTGGATGATCCCCCGGATTCGCTCCTTGCTGTCTTACTCGGCGATCACGGATGGGCCTTCGCGTTGGAGACAGATAGGCCGTTGACGCGGCAACTCACCGAGCAACTCGGCACCGCGTCTCCCGAGCAGATGGAGCAGGTGGACAACGCGATGCGCGCGGTGTTCGAACTCTGACGCGAGCACTTCTAGCCCCAGTTTCCCCCTTAGTTTGATCTTGGTGCACTGAGGCTGGCAAGCGGAGACATGACCCGCTTGGTTGGCGTGCATACTCATCAAACATGTCGTTGCGGGGTCGGCAGAAACCGGGACTAGGCCCGCACCGGTCAAGTCCTGCTCTGAGGCATCACCTGGTAGCGGCTATGTCCTCGGCGGCAGCCAGGGTCGCGGGAATGCCCTCGCGCATCTGCTGTTTGTGGATCTCCAGTCGGGCGTCGGCCTCTTCGCCGTAGCGCTCTCGGAAGCTAGCGACGGCATCGGGCGGGAAGTGCCACGACTCCGTAAGTCGGGTCCCGCCGTCGACCGGTTCGAAGGTGTAGCCCCAGCGGGTCCAGCTGCCCCGTAGTTGGAACCGAACTCGCGCCCCGGGTCGGCGACCACGACCTGGGAGCGGGTCTCCCAGGTCCGCTCCGGGGTGACGTTGCGGCCGGTGAACCATGCGCCGACCCGTGGGCCGTCGCCGTCGTCCCGCCAGCAGGCCTTGCAGATTGGGCTCCAGTCGCCCATGCGGGTCACTTCGGAGACAATCTCGTAGAGAGCCTGCGGCGAGGCGGCCACGAACACCGCTTCGGAGTGTTCGAGATCATCCATGCACGCCAATTGTGGAGGCGAGGCAGGATGCCGGAACTACGCTCGACCAGTCTGCTCGCCCGCGACGGGCAAGGAGCTGATCCGGCGGCGCCGACACCCCGACGACCGCCGCTCCGTGGTCATCGAGCTCACCGCGATGCTGCAGCGGATGCTCACCTCGATGGCCACAGCATCGCCCACCTCCGACTCGTGCTGCGCCAAGACCACCAGCCGGGCGCGATAACGCCGTCCTTAACGACACCCCGGTACGCCCGCACCGGACGGACCCGCCCTCCACGAAGCAGGTCATGGTCCAGAGCCAGATGGCACCTGGTGTCAGCTACCTCCACGACACTTCCTCCGTGGGTTCGCGGAGACTGAAGGTTTCGCCGTGAACCCACGGCGTTTTCGCCGAGGCTGGTCAAGATGGCGGCGGGTTCGGGGGTAGGAATCGTAGCGTTTGGAGATCATTTCTGCGCTGCCGCTGCGTCGCCGATCCGCGCGGTTCGGAACCGGGAGGCCGCGAGAGTGGCTGAGACGATGAGGAAGCCTGCCGCTGCTGTGTAGAGCATCGCTCGGTAGCCGAGCGCGTCAGCAAGGAACCCACCAGCGGGCGCTCCGACGACGATCATCGCGCGGTTGATCGAGCGCCTGGTGGCGTTGGTGCGAGCCTGCAGAGCATCTGGCGTGGCCGCCTGCCAGTATCCCATCTCGTTGGCGTTCTCCGCGCCCATCGACAGGCCCACCAACAGCTGCGCGCCTGCGAACAGCGCCCAGCCCAGCCAGTGAGGGGTGCTCAGTGCCACCAGTAACCACGCCGCCGCGGTCCCCGCGCGGGCGGCGATGACGACTCGACCGGCGCCGAAGCCCGCACCCAGCCGGGTGGCGGCCAGACTGCCGATCAGGCCGCCGACCCCTCCGACGGCCATGGCCACGCCGAGGCCGAACGCGCTGAGCCCCAGCGTGCGCAGCGCGAACGGCGGCAGCACCGCGCCGGCGGCGGCATTGCACAGAAACCAGCCGTGCGTGTTCAGCGCGAGCGGGCGAAGGGTGGGGTGGCTATAGACCCAACGCAGGCCCTCGGTGGCCTCTGCTCGGATTCCGCGCAGTGAGACCGGTCTGCGCGGTGGTTCAACGGTCGGGATACGTAGCAGCAGCAGCGCGGAGGTGAGGTAGCTGGCCGCATCGATGAGCACCGCCACCGGCGCGCCTAGCACCGAGATGAGCCCACCAGCCAGCGCGGGTCCAGAGGTTTGAGCGACGGCATCGCTTTGATCGAGCCGGGCGTTCGCCGCGGTCAACAGATGCGGCGGTACCACCCGTGGCAGAAACGATTGGGCCGCCGCGTCGCCCACCAGCGACATCAGTCCGAAGACCGCTATGAACCCCATGAGCACGGGCAGCGACAGCCGGTGGGTCAGGGCCAGCAGCGGCACCGCGATCAGTAACAGCCCTCGGCCCAGATCTGTGGCAATAAGTAGGGGACGTCGCCGGCAACGCTCGACCAGCACGCCGGCCAAGAGTCCGAACAACAGGTACGGAAGCCAACGGGCGGAGCTGACCAAACCGACACCGCCAGCGCCCTCGTGCAGCGTCACCACGATCAACACCTGGATGGCGAGGGTGGTGACATAGCTTCCGAAGCCAGAGATAGTCGCCGCAGTCCACACGCGCCCGAAGCCGGGGCAGTCGCGCAGCCGACCGGGCGAGTTGTCTACCCCACCAGCCACCACACGTAAGTTCTACCAACCGACTGGGCCGCGTCGGCATACAGAGATCCCGGACCGCCCACCACCAGCGAACATCACGTCGGACGACAAATCCTCACTCGAGCAAGGATCAACTCGCCCAAAGTAAAGTTTGATCAAAACACCTCGCGACCACCCTGACGGTCAAGTAAGCACTGGTCCAGCCGCGATGCGTTCAGTGGTCACCTACATAGAACATCAGGAACCGGTCGACTGTTGCGTTCCCGACGCCGAAGCGGACGAGGTGATCCCACAGCACGACCCACCGGCGATCCGCGCGCTCGGCGGCAACGAGCGCTCCGGCATCGAGGACGAAGTCGCTGCTCATGCGGAACGCTGCGCCCGACCCGGTCCGGTCGCTGGGCGGATCGCAGGGTTGCAGCGATCTCGGCGTCGATCGCCGCCCTCTCCTGCTCAGTCACGGGGCCGTGCTCGGCTCCGTACTCGACAAGGAGCTGACGTCCAGCATCGAGCCGGAGGCGATGCTGGGCTGCGGCGGTGAGCCAACCAGGGATGCTCTCGGAGGACTGTTCAGCGGCTTCCCTGACCTGCTGGGCGATGTCGGCGGAACCGTCACGGAGAGCCGTTCGTATGCCGTCATGACCGGAATAATATCAGGATGTTACTGCCCGACCAGTAGCGTGGAGCTGTGGCCGTCATCCCTCGGCGTGGATCCGTGGAGCTTCCGGCTGGTCTGCTGCACACCGCGTACGGAGCCCGGCAATGACCTCGGCCGGCCGCTACAGCTACGGGCCCTGGCAAGGCGGCCCCGACCCGCTGGCGGCACCCGCCGATCTGTCCGCGGCGTTGGACCAGATCGGTCGCGACGTGATGGACGGCTCGTCGCCCCAGGCCGCGATGCGCGAGCTGCTGCGCCGTGGGCTGGACGGCACCCGGGGCATGGATGAGCTGGCCCGCCGCCTCTGGCAGCGCCGCGCCGAGATCACCCGCCGCCACCGGCTCGACGGCACCTTGCAGCAGGTCCGCGAGCTGCTGGATAAGGCCCTCACCGCGGAGCGGCGGGCGCTGTTCCCGGACCCCGACGACGACGCCCGGTTCCGCGAGGCCCGGCTCGACACGTTACCGCCGGACACCGCGCGCGCCGTCACAGAACTCGCCGACTACGACTGGCGATCCACCGAAGCCGCCCAGGCCTACCAGGACATCCGGGACCTGCTCGGCCAGCAACTGCTCGAACAGCGCTTCGAAGGCATCAAGCAGGGCTTGCAGGCCACCTCGCCCGAGGATCTCGAGCGGATCCGCCAGATGCTGTCCGACCTCACCGATCTGCTCGCCGCTCACGCCCGGGGAGACCCGACCACACCCCAGCGCTTCGAGCAGTTCATGCGCCAACACGGCGACTACTTCCCGGAAAACCCGCGCAACGTCGACGAGCTGATCGACGCGCTGGCCGCCCGAGCTGCCGCGGCGCAGCGGATGCTCAACTCGATGACCCCGCAGCAGCGCGCCGAGCTGGCGCAGCTCGCCCAGCAGGCCTTCGGCGACCCGCGGCTGGCCCAGCAGCTCGCGACGCTCGACGCCCAGCTGCAAGCGCTGCGGCCCGGCGAGGACTGGCAGGGATCCGAGCGGTTCCGCGGTCAGGACCCGCTGGGCCTGGGCGAGGGCGCCCAGGCGATGGCCGACCTCGCCGAGCTGGACGCGTTGGCCGAGCAGCTTGCGCAGTCCTACGCCGGGGCCCGCGCCGAGGACGTCGACCTCGACGCGCTGGCCCGCCAGCTGGGCGACCAGGCCCGTGTCGACGCCCGCCGCCTGGCCGAGCTGGAACGTGAGCTGGAGCGCAACGGTTTCTTCGAGCGGGCTCCGGACGGGTCGCTGCGGTTGTCGCCCAAGGCGATGCGCCGGCTCGGTTCGCAGGCGTTGGCCGATGTGGCCGACGCGTTGCGCAGCCGGCGCGGCGAGCGTGACCTGCGCCGGGCCGGCGCTGCCGGGGAGCCCACCGGCGCCGCCCGACAGTGGGAGTTCGGGGACTCCGCACCGTGGGACGTCCCCCGCACCGTGCGCAACGCCGTGTTGCGTCGCGCTACGAGCAGCCAGGGCCCGCTGCTGACCGTCGAGGACGTCGAAGTGGTCGACACGGAGCAGCGCGCCCGGGCCGCGGTGGCGTTGTGCGTCGACACGTCGTGGTCGATGGTGCAGGACGGGCACTGGGTGCCGATGAAGCGCACCGCACTGGCGCTGCACCACCTGGTACGGACCCGGTTTCGCTCCGACGCACTGGAGCTGATCACCTTCGGCCGCCAGGCGCAGCGGGTGGACATCGCGCAGCTCACCGGCTTGACCGGGGTGTGGGAGCAGGGCACCAACCTGCACCACGCGCTGCTGCTCGCGGGCCGGCATCTGCGGCGTCATCCGGACGCCGCGCAGGTGCTGCTGGTGGTCACTGACGGGGAACCCACCGCGCATCTGGAACCGGACGGGGAGGCGGTCTTCAGCTACCCGCCGTTGTCCCAGACGCTGGCGCTGACCGTGCGCGAGATGGACGGTCTGGCCCGCAACGGCACAGCGGTGAGCATCGTGATGCTGGGCCACGACCCCCGGCTCGCCGGATTCGTGCACGCGTTGGCGCGGCGCTGCGGCGGTCGGGTCCTGGAGCCCGGGGTGGACGGGCTGGGCGCCGCGGTGGTCGGCGACTATCTCCGGCACCGCCGCCGGCGCGCGTAACCCAGACTCCACCGCACAACCGATACGATCTTGAACTGTGGATCAGTCCGGTCCCTGGTCTAAGCTGCGGTAGCGTGTTGCGCGACCTCGAAGAACACCTCGCCGCAAGGCTGGCGGCTCAGTATGATTATCTGCGATAGCGCTGGGGGTCTGTGGATCCTGTCCACCGCCTCGATGTTGCGCCGGCCAGAGCGCGCCTTGCTAGTACAGCGGTCGAGGCGCTTCTCACCGCGGTACCCAACGATAAGACCGCCCAGTGAGCTGCGCCGACACTGTCCATACCACTGTCGGGTTCCTCCGGCGGATCCGATTGGAGGCCGGTGCGGCTACCGGTCGCTACCCGTTCACGCTGCCGGTTGTGGCGTGGCTGGCCCGCTCCGGTGGATTGGACCTCGCGCCGGGGGTGACGTTTCTGGTCGGTGAAAACGGCACCGGCAAGTCCACCCTGGTGGAAGCGGTGGCGTCGGCGGCGGGGTTCAACGCGGAAGGCGGCAGCCAGAACTTCCGGTTCGCCACCCGCGCATCGGAATCGGCGCTCGGGAACCATCTGATCCTCAGCTGGGGCACCCGCAAGCCCAGGACCGGGTTCTTCCTGCGGGCGGAGTCCTACTACAACGTCGCCACCGAGATCGAACGCCTCGACCAGGATCCCGGCTCACCACCGTTGTTGCCTGCCTACGGCGGTCGCTCCCCGCATGACCGGTCCCACGGCGAGTCGTTCCTGGACCTGGTGATCCACCGGTTTGGACCGGCCGGGCTGTACCTGCTGGACGAGCCGGAAGCGGCGCTGTCGGTGCGCGGGTGCCTAACGCGGACTTCCACGCGCGCTAATTCTCCCTCCATCGGCGCGATCC
>JRHI01001394.1_pt1 | contig 20470 bp, 20 predicted proteins | sample 215371 | NCBI WGS metagenome assembly JRHI01 (sample SAMN02929681, study PRJNA255918) | sediment metagenome | biome: cave system; feature: Ice Cave; material: Sediment; isolation source: sediment from deep within a dark volcanic ice cave with no known source of... ...
GTAGACATGATACAGAAAGTCCTGGAAGTATTTCTTGGACGGCGACTTGGCTCCTCCAAGCACTCGTCGTGCTGCCGTGGACAGGTGCAGGGGTTTTCGGTTGGCAACTCTCGATGCTCACCCCCTTCGCTTCATTTCTGTTGAATGCGATTTACGGTGTAACGCTGGGTGCGCTTTACCGACCCTACCCGATTCCCGTCACGGACCCTAGTTCTGTGTAAGTTCCTTCTCGATGACTGCTTCCAGCGACTCTCGATCCTGCAAGCCGGTCAATACCTGACCGCCGATCACGAACATGGGAACGCCGGTGACGCCCGCCTCCTGGTAGGCGTGCCGTAGCGCCCGCTGATGAGCGTCCCGGTACTTTCGGTTTTTCAGCGCTGCCTCGAACTCCTTCTCGTCCAGCCCGACCTCGCCCGCCAGTTTGGTCAGTACGCCGATGTCGCCGATGTCCTGGCTCTCCACAAAAAACGCCGTGAGGATTCGGTAGTTGTACTCGTTGCCCTTGCCGTGTTCCTGGGCGTGCTGGAAGCCCTCGAAGGCCAGGTGCGAATGCGGCTGCGGCGAGACGGTGGGCAGCTTGATCGGCACGCCCATCTGCCGGGCGATGGGGTAGACCCTCTGCTCCCACGCCCGCTGGAGGTAATCGCCTTCGGGTCGCAGCGTCTCGTTCGGGTAGGGTCGAAGCTCGAACGGCATCCACTTGACCTCGACATCCTTGCCCCGGATGGCTTCTTGAAGCGGAAACTCCGCTAAGTAGCAGAAGGGTCAGACGTAATCCGAGTAGACCTTGATCTTGAGGCTCATGGCGCTCTCCTCCTTTACGTTCAGTCGTGCAAGGGTCGTGCCGGTCACGGCTGCCACGGATACTCCATCTGCCATGCGGTCTTTTCAGCCACTTCCAGCCCCAGCAGCCGGGGCGTGCTGGAGCAAGTGATCGCCCTTGCCGAGCGCTGTAGCGTGGTGCCGCTGCTGGGGAATCACGAGGAGATGTTGCTCGCCGCCCTCGAAGGGCAGTCCGAGTTGCGCTACTGGCTCAAGTTCGGGGGCACGGAGGCCCTGGCTTCCTACGGCTACCGGGGCGGGCCGGACCTTCGCCCCGCCGACCTGCGGGCCTTGATCCCCACGGCGCATCTTCAGTTCATCAAGGGCTGCCGGGACTACTTCGAGACGGTGCGGCACATCTTCGTCCACGCTTACTACGAACCCGACCGCCCGCTGCACGAGCAACCCTGGGGCGGTCTGCGGTGGGCCTCTTTGCCGCCGATCCCGGCACGCCACTGCTCCGGGAAGGTCGCCATCGTCGGCCACACGCCGCAGAAGAGCGGTGAGGTTCTGGACCTGGGCTACCTGAAGTGCATCGACACCTTCTGTCACGGCGGGGGCTGGCTGACGGCGCTGGAGGTCGGTACGGGGAAGGTCCGGCAGGCGAACCTGGCGGGTGAGATGCGGGGGTAGGTGGCACAGGAGCAGAAAACAAAGGAAAGGCCCCTGGATTGCTCAGGGGCCTTCTGATTTTGTCGGTACTCTTCTCCTTTGCCATCAAGGACTTGCGAATAGCATCAGTTTTATCACCAATGATGGAGCTGAAGGCACACGAGCTGTCCGGCTACTCGGTCTCCAGCAACGTGCTGCTGCAGGATGCCGCGTTTGGTCTGGAGAAGTTCCTGTTCACGCTGTTCGGGCAGGCGATCGCCTGGTTCGAGGAGTACGCCTTTCTCCAGGGCAACGGCGTGGGCAAGCCGATCGGCCTGCTCAGCGCGCCGGCCACCGTCGCCTACACGCGCGCCGGTGCCAACGCCGTCGCCTTCAGCGACGTGGCCGGGATGTACTCCAAGCTGCTGCCGCTCAGCCAGTCGCGGGCCATCTGGGTCTACTCTCCCAGCGTCATCCCGCAGCTGCTGCAACTCAAGGATGGGGCCAACCGCGCCGTGTTCATCAGCATCGATCAGGGTGCCGTCAAGATGCCGACGTGGAAACTCCTCGGCTTGCCGGCCTACGCCACCGAGAAGCTGCCGGCGCTCGGTACCAAGGGCGATCTGATGCTCATCGATCCGGCCCTGTACGTCATCGGCGACCGCATGCAGCTGGAGGTGGCAGCCAGCGAACACGTGAATTTCCTCAAGAATCAAATGACCTGGAGGGTGGTTGAAAGGGTTGACGGTCAGCCCTGGCTGGAGAAGGCCATCACTCTCCAGGACGGCAGCACGCAGGTCAGTCCCTTCGTGACCCTCAACTGACGGAGACCCGGCACCATGTATACCGAACAGATTACCCAGCGCCTGGGCATTGCCGCCTCGGTAGCGCCGCAAACCCTGACCACGACCACCACCGTCAACAGCGGCTCAGTCGATATGTCGCTGTTCCGGCGGGCGTTCTTCCTGTTCGAGACCGGCACCTTCGGCGGCACCAGCCCGACGCTGTCGGGGGTGCTGCAGGTTCAGGAGTCGGCCGACAACTCCACCTGGAGCAGCAACGCCACCATCCCCAGCTACACGCTGACCCAGGCCGGCAAGCAGGCCACGCTCGAGATCCGGGCCGGCCAGCTGGGCAGCGGCAAGCGCTACGTCCGTCTCCAGGCGGTTTGCACCGTGGGCGGCACGTCGCCGACGATTCCCGTCGCCTGCATCGCCTGGGGCGACGAGGCCATCCACAAGCCGGGCAACGCCAATAACGATGCCTCGGTGGTATCGCAAACCGTCGTCAACTGAACGCGCTCTTCTGCCGCTTGCGGCCTGGCGGTTTGCCACTCCGCCTGGCCGCAAGCAGCTGGCGATGAATCCCATGCTTCCGCTACCCACCCAAAACCTGCGCAGCAATCTCGCCACCTGGGCGGTACCGCCGGCCCTCGCGCCGGCCGTCGCCGCCGCCATGGTGGACGCCCTGCCGCTCGAGCCGTTCGATCCTGGCTTCCGCGGTCAGTGCCTGGCAACAACCTACTTCGACACGCGCCGCTTGACCCTGGTCCGCGCCCGCCGCCAGGGCACGCGCTATCTGACGCTTCGTATCCGCTGTTACCGCCCGGCCGGCGAGGACGGGCCGGAAGCCTACGCCTTTTCCGCCAAGTCCGAGGAGCACAAGGTTCGCGTCGAGTTAGCCCGCGCCACCGCTGACCTGCTCCGCCACGGCATCGCCAATCCGGCGCTGCAGCTGGCCGGCATTCTGCCCGGCGATCTGCTGGCCCGACTGCTGGCGCTGACGGCCGACGAGCCACTGCTGCCCAGCGTCACCGTGTCCAGCCGGCGCTATGCCGTCGAAGATGACACCGACCGTCTCACGCTCGACCTCGCCGTCAACACGGACACCGGCAAACGGCTGCCGGCCGGCGTGCTGGAGTTCAAGAGTACCGTGGGCGAGGCGGCGCCGCCCGACGGCGTCGCGCGACTGGAGTTGCGGCCGATCAAGCTGAGCAAGTTCCTCTGGGCCCTCGATTGGAGAGCGTAACCCATGGCAGCCAAGGACCTGATCGCGCTGGCCCGCGCCAAGCAGAACATCCAGACGATTACCGACACGAGCCAGGACGCCTTGCTTACCACGCTCATCACGGCGGTATCGGAGGCGATCGAGAAATACTGCCGCCGGCCGTTCTACTCGGTCAGCCGGGATGAGTTGTACAACGGCACCGGCGACCGCCGCTTGCTTCTGCGCGAGTACCCGATCCAGTCGGTGCAGTCGGTGCGCTATCGACCGGTGACCGTGCTCAAGGTACAGAACACCGACACGGCGACGAACCAGCAGGCGCGCGTCGCCGTCACCAACGTCGGCCTCACTCTGGTGCGCGTGGCCAGCGGTATCAAGACGACGGACACGAGCGTCACCTGGGCCAGCAATGCGACGCTGACCGCCGTGGCGAGCGCGATCGCCGCGCTGGGGACCGGCTGGTCGGCGCAGGTCGTCGGCGACAACACCGACTACGGCAAGTGGCCGGCGGCCGATCTCCACGTGCCGCCCAGCTATGGCGACGGCACCCAGTCGCAGGGCGCCCTGACCTGCCGCGGCGTCTTCGCCGAGCTGAAACTGCACACCTACGAGCTGCAGGGTTACCAGTGGGACCCGCGCGGCTGGCTGCTGCGTGCCATCCCCTATACCGATCCGGAATTGCTCCATCCCGAGGACCTGATCTGGCCGGTCGGCATCGACAACTTCCGGGTGCAGTACACGAGCGGTTACACGGCCATTCCCGAGGCAGTGCAGGAAGCGTGCGCCGAGTGGGTAAGCGAGCTGTACTACCTGACGTTGCGCGACCCGGCTGCCAGCAGCTATTCCGTGGTGGGCACGACGACGACGCAATACGGCAAGTTCACGAGCACCAGGAGCGGCCGCGTGGCGTCGCATCCCTCGGACTACGTCGCCCGGCTGCTCACTCCGTATCGCCGGCACACGATCGCCACGAATCAGGGGTGAGCCATGGCCCTGCAAACGAGCAATACAACCTGCGACATCTATCGCACCGGCAACGCGCCGCCAGCGGCTCCCGATGTGGCCGGCGTGAAGATCTACCTCCAGGAAGATTTCGTCGCAGCACACGCCGCGGCAACGCAAGGCGCGGGTGCATCAGCAACCTTGTATCGCTGGACACACCTTGCCCTCATGTCGCCCACGACAGACATCAGGGACGAGTATACCGGCGGTGGCGGTGCTGGCGAGTCAACACCCGTGCTGCTCGATACCGTTTTCGTTCCCGATAAGAATGGCACGAAGTTCGTCGTTCTCTTCGTGGCCCGCGTTGGCCGCGGTACACCCGCCGACGCCAAGAAGGTGTATCTCCAGCGCCAGGCGCCCACCTGGCCCACCGACAACGTCTAACCCGTTCCTCACCCCACTCGGCGTTCTTCCATGGACACGAACTCTCCCGCTCCCGACAAGCCCCTGGTGCTTCCCGACCTGGCGCCCGCTCCCGGCCCGGAGCGCAACGGCAACGGCCAGACCGTGCGCTGGGTCGTCGGCATCCTCGGCACCGCGCTGGTCGCCCTGACCGGCGGCACGCTGACCACGATCAAGACAAACGGCGAACGCATCGCCGGGCTGGAGCAGCGGCTCGAGGCCCTGGAGCGCCAGTACGAGCGCATCGACAACAAACTGGACCGTCTCATCGAACGAAAGGAGCAAGGCAAACCATGATTCAGGAACTCACGAAGGCGCTGCTTATCAATGCCGCCTACGTCGGCGCGGTGGCCGTCTGCGAGCAGACACAGAACGGCGGCGTTCCCATTGATCCGCTCATCCAGGACACGAACCTGCAAGGCAAGGGCGTCATGGTCTACGAAGAGGCCAAGGTGCAGTATGCGGCACTCCTGCGGGCCTTCCACGACAAGAGCGGCATCTGGCCTGATCCCAAAGTTAACGAGGGAACAGGAAGCCGGGGCCAGGGGTCGGGGGTGACCAGTCCGGGACTGACCGACGTGGTGCAGCAGGGGCTGGGCCTGCTGTCCAAACTGCCGCGCGAGACCCCCATTGGCACCATTGGTCAGCTGCTCGACCTCGCAGTCCACTTCACGACCGCGCCGAAGCAGCCAGGTGGAGAACTCAAGTGAAACCCTTCCTGCGCTCGGCTGCGCTGGTTGTCGTGCTGCTCGCCGCCGCCAGCAGCCACGCCAGCGCAGCTCCCGCCTCCGAGGCGCCGTATGCCGTGGTGCGCCTGACCGCGCATGGCGCCTCCGGCACCGTGATCCGTACGGAACGGGGGCGAAGCCTGATCCTCTCGTGCGCTCATGCTTTCGAGGGCACCGCCAGGACGCGACCGCTGACTATCGACACGCCCACGCAGGCACCGGCCGGGCAGACGTGCGCCGTCGGCATCCGTCTGCTGGCCGTCGATGAACGGCTCGACCTGTCGCTCCTCCAGCTGAACGACGGGCCGCTGCCGTACTGCGCTCCGGTCGCGCCGGCGGGTTACGTCCCGGGGCACAACCTGCTGTCGGTCGGTTACGACGGCATGCGTTACCCGGCGGTGCGACAGGGAGCGACTCTGCTCGGCAGCGGCGGCAGCACGACCTTCACGCGCGAACAGCCGCGGCCCGGACGCAGCGGTGGAGCGCTGCTGGACCTGGATACGGGCTACCTCATCGGTGTGGTGCAGGGGTACGAGACGAGCGGGCCGCGGCGGGGAATGTACGTCAGCCATCAGGCGATCCTGCACTTCTTGCGGCAGCAGGGGCGGGACGAACCGGACGCGGCGCGCCGCGCCGTTCCGCCCCCTGCCGTCTCTCTGCCTCAGCCGCTGTGTCCAACCTGACCCGGCCATTGACCGGCCCCGTGCGGGCCGAAGGAGTCTGTCTGTATGAACGCCACGCAACTCCGCGCGTACCTCGATCACGTCCTGGCCCTGGCAACGCCGGCCGTGGAACTGTTGCCCGCCCGTTACCGTACGGAGGCCCGAGAGGGCCTCCAGGTGCTGCGGCAGATCATCGACGATAGCGAGGTGCTCGACGGCATCCTGGAACTGCTGCACAAGAAAGGAGTGGCCTGATGCGCCCAATCCTCATCCTTTTCGTCCTGGTGGCTTTGCCGCTGGCGGCGCCGGCGCAGGGACCTCACACCACCTGCCTGCCGTGGAGGCAGCGGAACGCACCGCCGGCCACCGATCCGGCGGTGCTGGCGCTGTTGCAGCAGATTGCGGCACAACAGCAGCAAATCCTCGCGCTGCTGGCGCAGCAGCGGCAAGCACAACCGCAAGTGATCGTACTCGGTGGCCCGCCGCGGCAAGAGATTCCACTCGGCGGAGCGCCGCGGCAGGAAATCCCGCTCGGCGGAGCGCCGCGGCAAGAGATACCGCTGGGACCGCCGCCGCGGCAAGAGGTGCCGCTGGGTGGTGCACCGCGACAGGACATTTCCCCGGGGGAGGTGAAGCCGCCGCCGGCGCCGGTGCCGGGGACGATCAAGCCGGCGGGACTGCAGAGGTACACGCACTACGGGCGTTGAACCCTCGCGTAGCCGCACCGCGCAGCCCGCGCTCCGCGGCGCGGCTACACGAGGATTTGTGAGAGGAATCGAACGTGAAAACGCTTTCACTACAGCAACCGTGGGCCACCCTCGTCATCCTCGGCGCCAAGCGCTACGAGACGCGCGGTTGGCAGACCCGTCATCGCGGTTCCCTGGCGATCCACGCCAGCAGTCGTTTCGAGCCGGCCGCTCGCGCCCTGTGTCGCGCCGAGCCGTTCCGCACCCTCCTGCAGCAGGCCGGCCATCTCGATTGCACCACTTTGCCGACGGGTGTCGTCCTCGGCGTCGTGCAGCTGCTGGCGTGTTACAACGTCGAGGCGCTGCGCGCACTCGATGCCGTCGAACAGGCGCTGGGCGACTTCCGCGCCGGCCGCTGGGCGTGGGAACTGGCGCAGCCGTACCGCCTGCTCGCGCCCATCTCGTGTCGCGGCCGGCTCGGCATCTTCGATGGTCCCGACCTGCTGCCCGGAACCTGAGTCACAAACGAGCCGCCCGTAGGGCGGCGGAGCCATTTCTTATGCCGCCGCAATCGACACCGCGCTGCCGCATCAAGGACCATCGCCGCATCCGCGCCGGCGACCTGGTGCCGCACGAACTGAATCCGCGCACCCATTCCGATGCCCAGCGCCAGACCCTGGCGGCGCTCTACGAGGAGATTGGCTTCGCGCGCAGTCTCCTGGCCTACGAGTTGCCGGACGGCCGGCTCAAGTTGATCGACGGCCATCTGCGCCGGGTCATGAACCCCGACATGGAAGTGGAGGTCGAGGTGCTCGACGTCAGCGACGAGGAGGCGCGCAAGCTGCTCCTGTCGATCGATCCGTTGGCGCTGCTGGCCGACTACGACACGACGACCCTCGACCGCCTGCGTGCCGTCACCACGACGGATTCCGAGGCGCTCCATAATCTCTGGCAATCGCTGGCTGCCAGCGGCGCCGCCGTCAAGGAGCAGCTCCGTCGTTCCGGGAGTGGCCACGACGAGCGCGAACCGTTGCCGGAACAGTACCTGATCCTGATCGAATGCACCGGCGAGCAGCAGCAACTCGAACTGCTCGAACGCTTCCAGCGCGAAGGGCTGAATTGCCAGGTGAAAATCGCATGAACGCCACGATTACTGTCGAATCGCCGATTGTCGAGACGCCGCGCGTCGCCCAGGTGCGCGGCATCTTCGATCTCGTTGCCGAAAAGACGTCGCGTCTCCAGTGGACCGTCCGCCTGCCACTGGAGGAGCGCGACTGGTATCTCGGTCTCGTCGTCGGTCCGTCCGGCTGCGGCAAGTCCACGATCGCCCGTAGCCTCTGGCCACGCGCGACCGCTGCGGCCGCCGCCCTGGAGTGGCCGCGCGACCGCTCGCTTCTCGACGGCTTTCCCGCGGGCCTGTCAATCAAGGATATTACCGCCCTGTTATCTGCGGTCGGCTTTAGCGCGCCGCCGGCGTGGCTGCGGCCCTTCCACGTCCTGTCCACCGGCCAGCAGTTTCGCGTCACCCTGGCTCGGTTGCTGGCGTCGCCGGAGGCGCTGGTCGTCCTCGACGAGTATAGCAGCGTCGTCGATCGCACCGTCGCCCAGGTTGGCAGCGCCGCACTGGCGAAGACGGTGCGCGCCCGGCGGCAACGCTTCGTCGCCGTCACCTGTCATGAGGACGTGCAGGAATGGCTGCAGCCGGACTGGGTGTATCGGCCCGCCGAGGACCTCTTTCAATGGAGGTGTCTTCAACGCCGGCCGGCCATCCCTCTCGACGTCGTTCGTTGCCAGGCATCGGCGTGGGCGTTGTTCGCATCGCACCACTATCTGAGTGCCGCGCTCCACCCGAGCGCCGTCTGCTTCCTGGCGACGTGGCGCGAACAGCCCGTGGCGCTTTCCGCATGGCTGCCGTTCGTCGGCGCCGGACCGCCGGCGCGCCGCGAACACCGTACCGTCACGCTGCCGGATTATCAGGGCGTCGGCATCGGCAATGCGCTCTCGGCGACGATCGCCGCACTGTGGCGCGGCCTCGGTTACCGCGCCATCAGCACGACGACGCATCCGGCGATGATCCGCTCGCGCTGCGCCTCGCCGTTGTGGCGGCTGCATCGGCCGCCATCGCTCGCCGCCGGACACGAAGGCATGCTGAAGCATGCGACCACTCGACTGACGGCCGGTTTCGAGTTCGTCGGCCCGCCGCTGCCGCGCCGACTGGCCGCCGCCCTGCTCGACCAATAAAGCATGTCCCGCGAACGCCCCACGCTGACCGCCGCCGTGCAGCAGCAGATCTGCGCCTTCATCCGCGCGGGCGGCTTCCCCGAGGTGGCGGCCGAGGCGGCGGGAGTGCCGGCGGAGGTGTTCGCCGACTGGCTGCGGCGCGGCCGTGGCAAAAGGGCGGGGAAACGCTACCAGGCTCTTGTCGCGGCGGCGACACAGGCGGAGGCGCAGGCTCGACTGGCGGCGGAATTGCAGGTGTTCGAGAAGCGGCCGCTCGAATGGTTGAAGTGTGGACCCGGTAAGGAGAACGAGGAGCGGCTCGGTTGGACTGCCGCCGCGAAGGCAACGCCGCGCCGCGAGGCGGAGCCGATCAACTGGCTCGAACATCCCGAGGTGATTCCGGTGTTGCGGGCGCTGCTGGAGGCACTGACGCCGTTCCCCGAGGCTCGTGCCGCGGCGGCGCAGGTGCTGGCGGGCTTGCCGGCGCCGTCGCAAGAACCCGGCGTGTAGCCGCGAGCGCTCCCCGTGCGGCGAAAGGCGAACCGTCGTCCTTTTTCCCGCACCGTCTTCAGCCGGCTCTCCTACCGCGTCTTCTCCTCCTGCCCGACCGTGAGGTCCTTCAAGTAGATCTCCGGCCGCGCCGGTGGCGCCCACGTCTGGACGTGCAGCACCTTCTCCGGCAGTTCCAGCACCAGCTTCTTGAACGTCAGCGGATAGTGGACCACCCCGTCCCTGTCCCAGCGCCACTGACTGTTCGCCGGCCATGGATAGCCCTCACCTGGATAGTTCCCGGGCAGTGGGAAGGCGACGTAACGCCAACCATCGAAGTTAAGCCGGCTAATACTGAAAACATCCTCCGTGTTCCAATCGCTGATCCCCAGCTTCGGCATCTTCGCCAGCATCTCCTTCGGCACCGCATCTTCGAGCCATTTGTTCGGCACGTCCTGCTGAGCGCCGAGTGAGATCCAGCGCTGGCCGGAAGCGTCCTGCAACTCGAAGATCGGCCGGCCCCAGCCCGAGTTGCCGTTGATCCACAAGCCGATGTCGGTCGGCGTCCCCGGCACGGGGATGCCCTTCTTGTGAAGGAGAACCGCGTACATCGGCATGGTGTCCTTGCCGCTCTTGCTCGGTCGCGGCGTCACGCGCAGGACGTGTTCCTTCCCCTCAAAGGCGGGCGCGGGCACAAAGGCGAAATCGCCCTTGCGCCGCGGACACATGAAATTGTAATATTCCAGCTCCGCGTTGCGCCCTTCTTCCACGGTCCAGTCGTCGAGGTTTGCCAGCGCCGCCAGCACCGTACACTTGTCTGCCGGCTTCTCGTCATAAATCGGCTGGCCCGGTGAGGCGGACGCGAACTTGCTCTTGCCAACGAGGTAGACCGGCGAGGCTGTCAGCGCAATCTCGACGATGCCGTCGGCAGCGGTCACGGTCGTCTCGTTGCCCTGGTCGTCGATGCGCTGCCAGGTCGCTGGCGAACCGTCGCCGCGCAGCAGCACGGGGCGCCGGCCGCGAATCGTCCACAGGGCGCAGACGCGATTGCCGTCGGCCCGCTGAAACTCCACGCCGTACAGGCTCGTACTGCCCAGCGGCAGCACGCGCACGAACTTCGCCCCATCGAGGACGCGCGTCAGCGTGACCATGGCGACAAACGACGGTTTGACGTTCAGTTCCGGCTTGCAGTGGCAGAAGCCGGTCGCTCCCCAGTTGGAGAAGTAGTAGCTGTTGCCCATGTCGCTGATGCAGCCGTACTTCAGTTCCGGAATGCCCCAGGCCAGCGCCTGCAGAGCGTGCCGCACGAAGTAATCGGCCTGCGCCTGCTCCGACAGGTTGCCGGGATTCGTGGCGGGATAGCAGGTCTCGTAACACTGCGTCACCGGCTTATCCTTGTAGCCGTAGGCGTCGAGCAGCTGCCGATCCATCCAGATGCTGGCGTTCTGCGCGACGCAGTCCGGAGGCTGGGCCTCGGGCGGCCGGCCAAACGACGCCGATTCATTGCCGGCCGAATCGAACAGCTCGGCCGGGAACTTCTTGCGATAAAATTCCTCTTTTGTCGGCAGCGCGCCGTTGCCGAAGCGCAGGTGCGCCTTCGGATACTTACTCTTGATGGCGCGGGCACCGCTCAGCGCCTCGTCCCACATCTTTTGAAGTTGTTTCTGCTCGTCGGCGTCGAAGCGGTACGGTGGGCCGTCGTGGAAGAGATCGGGGACGCGCGTCAGGTGTTTGCCCGAGATGCCGTGCTCGTGGAAGATCAGGCCGAACAGCGGTGCATCGGGATTGGCCTTCAGATGGGCGTCGAAGTCCTTCAGGCCCGTCAGCACGACCGGCTCGGCACCGGGCAGGATGCCGTACTTCTTGCGCACTTCCAGCTTGTAGGAGAACATGCCGTAACGCAGGCCCAGCTTGACGTAGAGCGGGCCGGTCTCGTCGGGATTGCCGCTCGTGAAGTGGCCGCCGCAAAAGTCCCATGTGCCGAACGGCGACTGATCGCGGTGCTGGCGCGTGTCGGGCGGCAGCAGCGCGAAGCTGGTGTGCCGTTCGAGGAGCACCCGTCCCGCACCGTCGCGCAGCGTTACGACAAGGTCGTGATAGCCATGCTTGCCGGCCGGCACCGTCAGTGCGATCGCGCTCGTCTGTCGCGCCGGCACCTGGCCGGCCTGCATCGCCTGGGTCTTCGTGCCGTCGAGATGCGTCGCCGCGACGGCTAGCTGGTACGCCTGCGCCGCGGCGGTGATGTTTCGTAACCGCACCTGGAATGTCGGTTTTTGCGGCTCGACGAAGGCGTGGCCGCTCTCCTGACTGCCGACGCGCATCTGCAACGGCGAGCGCTCGAGGGTCATGGCCGCGATGCGGACGCCGCTGGGCAGACCGAGCGGCCGGCGGCGGAAGCGACAGGGGTCCGGTTCGCGGCGGGCCAGGCGGATCTCCTTGGTCAGCTCGATCTCGAGGTAACGCTCCACGTCCTGGGCGAACGCCGCGGTCATCGGCACGCGCACGTGGAACAGAGGTCCGGCCGGCGTGGCGACCTGGGCAGCGGCCGGCACCTGCGCCGCCGCGCCGCGGCGCGGCACCTGGCCGACGTAATCGTGCTGCACCACCTGATCGCTGTAACCGAACCGGCCGGCTTGCAGGGTGACCGCGTTGGTCAGGTTCGGATCGTCCTCGGCGACGGCGAGCAGGTGGGCCGCGATGTAGTCGGCCGCCGGCACGCGCAACAGCGGCATGCGCGGATCGTGGACGACGGGCGGACCGAAGTCGTACCACTCGTAGTAATCGGCGGGATCGTTCTTCCATTCGATCCAGTGGGCCTGGCGCAGGCTGACGTGATCCTGCGGGCCGGCCGGCAACTCGAACGGCACGCCGGCCACGTCGAGACGCGGCTTGCCCAGCGGCTGCGCGAAGCGGTCGTTCGCCTCGGCAGCAAGGTCGACGGGCAGGAACAGCGGATCTTCGGCCAGCGGCTCCAGGCGGACGCCGCGCAGCTTGTCGCCCTGGTGCAGTTGCAGCGCCACCGGCCCCTTCATGCCCGCTGGCCGTTCCACTTCACTCACAAGCAAGCCGTCGAGCCAGCAGGCGATCCGCTGCCGATCCGCCTCGACGCGCAGCGGCAGCCAGCGGCCCTGCCAGGTCCGCGGCGTCAGCTTGCCCTCGGCGACGAGGGCCAGCGCCGTCTTGTCGGTGGGCGGAGGCCAGTAACGATAATAGAGAACGTCGGTATTAGGGAGCCATTTCTTCTCCTTGGCGTCGTAATGCGAAGTCGAGGTTTGCAGCAGCAGCCCGGGAGAATCGCAACCGATGGAGGCGTACAGCCCGGCGGGCTTGGTGAAATCTTGCGGATCGGCCGGCATCACCTGCAGGTAGGCGCCGCCGGCCCTGGCGGCCGGTTGGAAGTCGAGCGTCAGCCGATAGGTGTCAGATGCGGCGTCGCCGATCACCACGGTAGCGGCGTCGCCCTTGACGGTTAGCGTGTCCTTGTCGGTCGTGACTTCGCCGGTAGCCTGCACACCGGGGAACGGCCGGCCGGCCGGCGGCGGCGCAGCGACGGTGTTGGTAACGAAGCCGAGGAATGCCAGGAGAGGAAGCGTGTACTTCATGGTGGGAGGCTCTTCTGCGAAAGGGCCATGTGTAGGCGCGCCGCCCCTACACGAGAAGTCACCTGGGCGCCGGTTGCGGGATTTGCAGCACCGTATAGGGCGACAGCGCCAGCGCATAGACCGCGCCGTCGTGTCCCTGGGCGATGCCAAGGATGACGTACTGCGTCACCGTGGTGCCGTCGCTGAGCTTGCGGAAGCCGCTGTGAAACGGCAGCGGCTTGCCATCCTTCCCCGTGAACTCCGTGAAGTCCGGATTGCGCACGGCGACCGGGCCCAGGTCCCGCGGCGCCTTGTCGCCGGGATGGTAGCGGACCAGATGCATGAGATTGCTGACGCCGGCCTCGGGCACGGTGACAGCGGCCCAGACCTCGCCGGTTGGACCGACGCACATCGCCCTGCAATCGGCGCTTTTGGCGTTCGGCACCAGGGTGCCGAGGCTGCGGCCGGGGAGCGTGTCGCCGGTCGCAGTCAGGTCGTAGGCGTAAAGCTGATTGCCGCTCATCGGCAACGAGTAGAGTGTCTTGCCGTCCGGCGCCATGTCCCAGTTGATCGGGTGCGTCTCCGGCAGCGCCAGCAGCGATGCGGCGGTCGGCGGTTTGCCGTCGATGGTTTGCTTCAACCGTTCCACCTTGTCGGTATTCGGATCGTAGCGCGCCAGATCGCCACCGAGAATCGGGTGGTACGCTCGGCCCTTGTGATCGAGGACGATGAACGCGAACATGTGATGGCAGTCCATCAGGTCGCGGTATTTGCCGGTTTTCAGATCGAGAATGAGGAAGTGCGTGCTATCCGGCCGGGTGTCGGCGCAGGTGGAGATGTAGGCAACGCCGCGTGCCTCGTCGGGTGTGATGCTGATGAGGCCCTGGTGCGGCACTGGAATGGGATAAACGCGCGTCTTGCCCGTTTCCGGATCGAAGACCATGGGATAGCCGCCGGGGTAGTCCTCGAACTTTTCATTCTTGCCGGGGTAGCCTTGCTTGGTGCCGAAGTAGATCCTGCCGCTGGCGCCGACGTTGTTGCGCGTGTGGATCTTCGATTGCGCCGCGAAGCCGGTGGCGTGGGTGCCGATCTCCTTGTGCGTATCGACAGCGACGCGCATCTGTTTCGTCCGCGGATCGAACTCGACGAGGTAGGAGCCGAGGCCGTGCTTCGACGTGCCGACGTAGAGCCGGCCGTTACGGCCCTCGACGATGGAGAAATAGCCTTCGCCCTCGTTGGTGGTGTCTCTGGGAGTGGCGTAGGCCGTGGCGTAGAGCCAGTGCGTAGGGAGCGGTTCCGCGGCCGGCAGCGGCGGCGGCAAGAGCAGGACGAGGGGGGCGAGGAAAAGCAAGCGACGGTAATCCAGCGGAAGCATGGTGGTTCCTCCTCGAGTAGGTACGCCAGGCCACATTGTTGCCGATGACGGCGCGCGGCGGAAGGAAAAAGTGGCCGGGGAGACAGGTTGCCGTTTGCGTTTGTCTCTACTGTGGCGGCGCGCGAGGATGATTCGGTCCGAATGACGTTGACGTGTTTCTGGTGATGCGGAACGATTTCCGTTCCGAGGACTGCCCGGCGGAACCCGCGGTCCTGTTCCACCACGCTCGTGCAAATGACGAGCTGGGAGCAAGCATTTTCTGGGTACGTCCTGACATGCTGCTCGGTGAGCCGCTCGAGCAGTTCTTGGCCTTCTGGCAGACCAAGCGAGACGGCCGGCGACGAGGCATCGTGGAGATACAACCATGATTCAGAGCGATCAGGAATTGAAAGTCACCCGGGAACGGGTCTCTTACCTGCTTGACCTGCTGGCTCGGCTGCGAGTCAGCAGTCGTCCAGAAGAGTTCTCCCTCGTTTCGGGCGGTTACAGGGCCGAAATCGAGCGCATGCAACGCGAGATACTCGATTACCTCACGCAACCGGCGCCCCAGAGCGCGAAGGTTGGTTGACCCAAACCTCATCCGTGCCGAACCAGGCGCTGCAGGGGCTGGGTGTCAGGAACCGTTTTTTCCACAGGAGTCCTACCATCACCAGCGGGCGGGACCTGGGCGAGTTGCGGCCGGCCCGTTGGCAGGGGGGGTACTCCCGGCGGCTTTTTGCTTGACCGGCAGGCGGCGCGTCGGCAGCAGAACGGCATGGACAGAGCGTTGCCCACCACGGCCGGCGGGTTGGTCTACCACGCGCGCAACCGCGCCAACCACGGGGCACGCTGTTCGACGGGCCGGGGGACTACGCCGCCTTGCACCCGGAGCGCCGTCTGCCACCGATTGTCCGAGGTAAGGCCCATCACTTCGGCGCGGAGTCGGCGAACACGGACACCATGAACTGGTTCGGTCGCCGGCTGAACTGGACCGTCACGCTGGCGCTGTCGTTGGGCTGCAGGGCGCCGCCACTCGGGCTGACCACCACGAAGGGGCTTTTCTTCTTCCGGGTGCCGACGAAGCCGGCGGCGCCGCGCAGCTTAATGGTGCTCTTGAGGCCGTGCAGCACCACGTAGAGCGGCCCCTCCAGGGGTTGCCCGGCGATGTTGCGGAGGGTCAGAGTTCCGGTGAATCCCCTGGACATTCCCTTCTTGCTCCGAGGGGTGGGGGTTAGCGTCCACTGCACCAGGGCGGTGACGTCTCCGGTACGAGGCGCCGGCGGCGGGACAACCGTGACGCCGGTTGCCACGGAGGTGCTTGCGGTGAAGTGGCCATCGCCAGAGTAGAATGCCGTGATGCTGTGGGGGCCGGGCCCCAGCACCACCGTCAGCACCGCGGTCCCGCTGCTGCCGACGGGCACGGTGGCGAGCGGGGTGGCGCCATCCTCGAAGGTGACGCTGCCGCCGTCCAGCGTGCCCTGGCTGGGGACCACCGTGGCGGTGAAGGTCACCGCTTGCCCCTGGGGGACACTGGCCGCCGAGGCCGTCAGACTGGTGGCGGCGGCCAGCGGGCTCGTCACCTGGGCCACCGCCGTCGCGCTGGCCGTGCTGCCCCCTTCGTCGGCGATCGTTACGTGGATGCCATAGGCGCCAGGGGCGGAGTAGGCGTGACGGCCGAAGACGTTGAACTGGTTGCCCTGAATCAGGCTTACGGAACCGCTGGTCGTGTCCAGGGGGGTGCCATCGCCCCAGTCGATGCTCACCTGGTAGTTAGTGTTAGGCTCGGCGCCGCCCAGGTCGGTGAACTGGGCCAACTGGTGGCTCGTCGATACCCTGGCGTACATGTTCAGCATGGGCATGTTCGTCAGAGCGATGCGAAACCAGGGTTGCGTGGCCGGGTCGCTGTTGTCGGTCCAGGCGGGGTAGAGGACGCCGTTGAAGAAGGCCAGGCCCTCGTAGTCCCCGTACTGCATGAGCGGCGCCCAGAGGTCCGCTCTCAGGCGGGGGTCCATGGCGTTGGAACTGCCGCTGTTAACCTGCACGTTGTCCGTGAACGTTTGGCCGCCGTCGGAGCTGACCGCGGCGTAGAACTGCGTTCGCACGTCGGCCATGTCGCTGCGCGTGTCGTACCAGGCCACGGCGACATTGCCGGTCATCGGGTCCACGGCTACAGCAGGGAAGAAGTGGCTCGATCCGGAGCCGAAGTCGTCGTTTACCGGCCGGGGATGGCCGCCGGCGGTCTGGGGCCGCGTGTGCCAGGTCGCCCCGCTATCGTCGGAGAACACCAGGTAAATGTTGGTTTCGGGATCTGCCGCGGCGCCGGGCGCGGGGGCAGGGCGCGGAGCGTCGGTGTAAACCAGGTAAACGCGGCCGTAATGCGGAGAGGTGGTGTCCCGGTCCCAGGCCAGGAACTCTTCCGGGGTGACACCCCGCGTCCTCTGCGCCGGGATGTAATCGACGCGGCCGAGGTTGGTCGTGGCTACGGGAATCGGAGTCAGGCCAAACGTGCCGGTCAAGCCGTTGGGGTTGAGGCTGACGAGTATTTGCGCGGGCGTGGCTTGGTCCTCCAGGAAGGAGACGAGCACCTGACCCTGCGGGCCGACGGCGACGTGGCCAAATTCCCCGCCCTGAGAACCGGGCACGACGGCGGGGCTGGCCGGGAAAGGATCGACCTGGCCCAGGCCGGTGACCCGCGCGCCCGCCACTCGCATGTTGCTGTCCACGGCGTCGTTGAAGCTGAGCCAGACGCTACCGGCCTGGCCTGCGGCGTCGGCGGGACCGGTGGCGACGGATGGTTGATCGACCCGTGTGTTCTGGTCCGGGGGGATAGGGCCGGGGAAGGTATAACTTGCCAGCGGCTGCCGCTGAAACGTTTGCCCACCATCGATACTCAGCAGGACCACGACCGAGGCGCCGTACACATTCCCAGTATCGTTCGCGGCGCGCGTGACATAGGTCAAAAAGAGGTTGCCGAACTGGTCGAAAGTCGCCTTGGGGTCTCCCAGCGCCTGCGGCAGAGTGTCAGTGGCGCCGTTCGCAAGAATGCGCGAGTACCAGGTCGTCCCGGCGTCGGGGCTTTCGGCCGTGAAGAGGCCACCGCTCTCGTTGTTGCTGGCCACGAAGAGGCGCGAAGGGTTGGTGGGGTCGAGGGCGATGGTCGGCTCCGCCTGGTTCCCCGGCGCGCCAAGCTGGTTCTCTTTGCCGATCACCTTCAGGGGCGCGTCCGCCACGCTGAGGGTGGTATCGGCCTGAGCTGGGTCGCCGTGGTCGATGACCCGGACCTTGAACGTCGTCGAGTTCTTCTCTTCTGTGTAAAGGTGGTTACCCCGCACGCTGAAGGTGCCGTCGTGGTTGTCCACGATGGCGCCGTTGGCCGCCGTCGCCGTGCTCGCCTGGTCGTCGCCCCAGTTGATCGTGGCGGTGTAGTCACCCACGGCCCGTAGCGGGTCCTGGTCCGTGAAGGTGGCCACGGTGAGCGGGCCGGTCGAGGAACCCTCGACGGGATTCAAGGGCGGCGCCAGCGTGGCGATGCTCACGGGCGCGTCGGCAACCTGGGCGGTGCTGGTAACATACGTGGAAGTAATCGCGGTCGTGTCCTCGATGCTGACCGTGAATTTTTGGGTCCCCTCCTCGGCGTAGGGCGTTGGCTTGGTGCCCGTGATGGTGCCGTCGGCGGCCACGGTGCCTTTGGAGGTTTCGTTTTTGCCCCAGTCGATCGTGGCGAAGTAGGTGTCATGCGGGTTGGGGTTGGTAAGGCGGGCGACGACCTGGGGGGCGACCGCTGCTCCCTCGACGGCCTGAATCTTCGCCGGTGACGCCGGCAGGTCCTGGCGCCTGAACCAATCCTGGCCCGTGGCCCTGCCACCGCGCGGGTCGCTGATGCTCCCGTCGATGGGCGTGAAGCAGGGCTTCCTCGGGTCGATGGTGCCCTGGGCGGCGAAGACGTCGCCCCCCGCCGGCGTGAGGGGCCCGGCGCTGGTGTCCTCGCCGGTCTGGACGGCGAACACGTCGCCCGGGGCCTGGGGGTCGTTACTGTTGACACTGAAGAGATCGCCGGTGTAGCTTTGTCCGTTCGGGGCGGAGACCATGCCACCGGTGAAAGTTGTCAGGTACTGCGCGCTGCCCGGGGCCACCAACTCCGCGCTGCTGACGGCGGAAGTGACGTGGCGCGACGACCAGGGTAGGAAGGGGGTATAGGGGTCGCTGCGCTCCTCCACGGTGTACACGCCCACGGAGATGTTTTTGTCCACCTGGCCCGCCGTGCCGGTGAAGACGTGACTGCCCTGCACGGTGAACTGGCCTCCTGAGCCGGCGACGGTGCCGGTCGAGGTAGTGTGGTCGCCCCAGGAGATGGTGGCCGTAAAATCCTCGGCGGTCGAGTAGGGATCGACGTCCGTGATGGTGCCGACGGGGCCGTCGTAGGAGCTGCCGGCAGGGGCCGTGAAGATGGTGCCGCTCACCAGGACCGGCGCGTCCTGGACGAACAGACTCAGGCGCCCCTGGCCGTACTGCCAGGTGGACCCATCCACCTTATCGTGGAAGGTGATGATGTACTCGTACTCGGCTTCCTCCTGATACGTGTGGCTGCCGATGACCTCGAAGTTGCCGTTGCGGGCATCGACCACGGTGCCGGGGGAGTTGCTGCCGTCTTCCCAGTTAATGGACGTCGTGAAGTCGCCGGCGGTGCGGTTCCCCTTCGAGAAGAGGTCGAGACCCGTGGTGAAGGGCTGCCCTTCGAGGAAATAGCCGCCGCAGTTGAGGAGGCAGCGCGTTTCAAGGGCCTCAAGGATGAGCTTGACGCGGCCCTGGGATCGGCGCCGCAGCCGGCCGGCCGGCCGCTCAGCCACCGGCAGCTGCCTCTTCGCCCACAAATACAGCCACGATAGAGACATGGTTCAACTCCTTCCGCTTATGGCCTGCGGGCTGAGAGTGACTAACGTCTGCGGCTGGTCCCACAGATAATTCATCGGGTGGCCAGCAGCAACGCGGTTCCGGCACCGGCGGTCCGGCCGAGGAGGGGCGCGTTCGCCTTCACTCTCATCTACGGCATCCCGCCCTCAGCGTGACAGCCTTTTTGCTTTTCCGGTGTTTGCTGCTGAGAGTCTGTTCCAGAAGCCTTCCCTTCCCTTGCGTGGCGACGGGCGGCCCGCCTGTCGGCTTTCCTGCGTGCTTGTCGCGGCCGCGTGTGTTGAAGAGACGACCCCTGATACCTTGTTCACCCCGCCGCGTGCCGCCGCCCGATTGGCCGATGTAGACCACATCCGACGAGCCACGAACTGTCCACATCGCTTCGGGCGCCCGGATCAAGTAGACGCCATAGCGTGGCGGGATTGGCGGGGAAGCCCTTTTCAGCTTGCCATAGTTGCCAGCGAGATACGGCCACGAGGTCCAGTTGAAGCGATGGTACACTTGCTGAAAGTGATCGGCCTTGGTCGTATGTCTCCTTCGCCAGATCGGAAGCAGCGCAACCGGCCCGGTTCCCCATGCCAGCCCGTGCGCAAACTCCTGCGGCCCCGGCGCACCCTTTTTGGGGCGTGCGCTGTCTCCTGGGGATTCTGCACATCCTTATCCCGATCTTTCCCAGGTGAACGCCCTCTGGGCCTCGGCCGCGACTACAGATACAGAGGGTGAGTATGCCCACGCGAAAAAACGATTGCAACGATTGTCCCGAAAAAGGACGCCGCCGGTAGCCACCCCATCGCAGCCTGAGCCCGCCGCACCAGACGCTTCCCCTTCGCTCATCCCCCGAGTTCCGCCCGAGCGGCGCACGGTGGACGCGCGGGGACGACGTCCGGACCGCTCTGTCCAGAGCGGCGAACCTCACCCCGAGGCACACGCCAGCCGCAGCCGCCTTGTTGTCCTTGGCGCGGCCACCGACCACGGCCCGCAGGGCGGGATCGAGGCAGAGGCGTTCGGCGTCGTTGAC
>JRHI01001395.1_pt1 | contig 20464 bp, 22 predicted proteins | sample 215371 | NCBI WGS metagenome assembly JRHI01 (sample SAMN02929681, study PRJNA255918) | sediment metagenome | biome: cave system; feature: Ice Cave; material: Sediment; isolation source: sediment from deep within a dark volcanic ice cave with no known source of... ...
CAGCAGGGTGTGAATGTCGGAGCGCGCCCTGGCGCCCAGCATCAGCGCGCCGGCGGCGGCCGACGAGGCGTCCCACGCGCGTGTCATGTCGCGCGCGAGCGTCGCTTCGCGCCGGATCTGCGCGGCGTTGCCCGCGAGCTGGACGGCGCTGATCAGCAGCGCGTGCGCCGCGGTCAGCTCGTCAGGCGGCGCGATGGCGGACGCGAGCTCGAGGATGCGCGCCACGCTGCGCTGGATCGCGTTGAGCGCGGCCGGTGCGGACCCGGACAACGCCTTCACCGCTTCCAGCGACGGATTCAGCCGGGCAAACAGATCCATCGGCGCCCGAATGGCCACGCGGTACTCCCGAAGCGCGGGCGCGCGCAGCGCGAAGCGATCCCGCGCGAGCTGGAGCTGCCGCGCGGCGTCGAGCCTCGCCTGAACCGCATCGACGAGCGCGTTCACCGCGTCCGGGCGCTTGGTCCCAAGCGCCGCATCGCGCTGCTGAATGGCGCGCACCACGCGCTCGACACCGCGGACGTCGGCCTGGCGGGCGCGCCTGTTGGCGAGCGCCATCATCCGCTTCGTCAGCGTCTGGTACGAGCGATCCAGGTCGAGCTCCCGGGCCACGTCCGCCTGCGTGGCGGCGCGCGTGCTGGCGGCCCACCCGATCGGCAGCGCCGTCATCTCGCGATCGATGGCCGCGACGGCCGTGACCAGCAGCGACGTGCGTTCGGCCGACGCGTCGACAGCTCGTGCCGCCGTCAGCAGTTGTTCGATCGCCTGTTGCGGCGTCGGCGGCGGCAGCAGCGGCTCCACGATCGCGGGCGGATCCGAGTAGGCCGACAACGTCAGCGCGAATCGTCCCGGCCCTCTGGCCGCCTGCAGATCGGCGATCGCTTCGTCGAGCATGCCGAGCAGCTGGCGGACTTCGGGTGCGCGGTAGTTGTAATGCGTCTGCGGCCAGTCGGCCAGCGTCTGCCGCGCGCGCTGCACAATCGCCAGCCGCTGCGACGGATCGGCGGTCTGAGCGACCTCGTTCAACGTGGACGTGACGTCGTTGGACAGCGCCGCGTAGTCGTTTTCGGCCTGGGTGTGGACGTAATGCGATGCGCGCGCGGTGGCCGCATAGCGCGCCGTTCGATCCCAGTCCACGCGATCGGCCGGCAGGTTCACCAGATGCAGAGGCGGGTTCGGCGTGGTCGCCGCCGGCATCGAAAAGATGACGCGATTGCTCACGCGCGCCGGTTCGCCGTAGCTGACGAGTGAGCTGCCGTCGGTGAGGAATACACGCAACAGCGTCGCTTGGTCGGCGTCCGCCGCTGCCGCACGGACCGGCATCGCCAAAGCGGCCGCGAGGATCACCGCCGCCCACGTAGGACTGTGCATGAAGTTTCAAGGGTAGTGTGCGGGCCGGAGGAGGTCAAGCTGTGGAAAAGCTGTGGATGATTCGTGAATTTCCTGTGGACGAATCGACACGCGCATTTTTTTTTCGTCCGGGTCCTCGCAAAATGCCGCGGTCGCCATCGCGTGGGCGCTTTCGTCTTCCGCTTCGCTTGATCGCTGCGCCTATCAGCGTAGAATTCTTGGCGTCCCCCGCGATCAGAGATCCCCGACAACTGTGAACTCCGCCCTGCATCGCTTCGAAGAATCCATCGCCGGACGCTCGTACCTCATCGAGGTGGCCAACGTTTCGAAAGATCGCTGGCGGGCGTACATCGTTCGCATTCCCGGTGTGCCGGCCGCGCTCATGCCGTTCTACGGATCGACCCCGGCTGACGCCGCGCACCAGCTCTGCGAATGGCTGACGCGAGCGCATGCACGCGCGGCCAACCCCACCGGGCCGGTGTAGGATCTGGATACCGTCCATGCCGCCACGCGTTCGTCGACGCAGTAGCTGTGCCCTTGTCGTCCTGATGGCGCTGCTGGCGCCGGTCCTCGCGCGGGCGCAAGACGCCCCGCGCGTGCGACTGGTTGCCACGGGCGGCACGATCTCCAACCGCACCGGCGGACGGCTGACCGCCGAAGAGCTCGTGAAATCGATGCCGGGGATCGCGCGCTATGCGCGGGCGGAATTCGAGCAGTTCTCGAACCTGTCGAGCAGCGAGCTGACGCTGGATCAGTGGGTCGCGCTCGCGAAGCGGCTGAACGAGATCTTCACGACCGAGCCGGACATCGCCGGGCTCGTCGTCACCAGCGGCACCGACACGCTGGAGGAGCTCGCCTATTTTCTCGACCTCACGGTCCGCAGCGACAAGCCGGTGGTCGTCGTCGGATCGATGCGCAACCCGAGCACGCTCGGGTACGAGGGCGCGGCGAACCTGCTCGAAGGGTTCCGCGTCGCCGCGTCACCGGACGCGCGGGGGAAAGGCGCGCTGGTCGTGCTCAACGACGAGATCAACGCGGCGCGCGAGGCGACCAAGACCGATGCGCTGCGCCTGAACACGTTCCAGACGCGTGGCTATGGCATCCTTGGCGTCGTCGACGCCGACCGGGTGGCGTTCTACCGTACGTCGGTGAAGCGCCACACCTCGAGGAGCGAATTCGACATCGCATCGGTGACGAAGCTGCCGCGCGTGGACGTCATCCTGGTCTATCAGGGCGCGGACGGCGACCTCATCAAGGCGGCTGCCGACGCGGGCGCCCAAGGGATTGTGATTGCCGGCGCGGGCGCCGGGGCCACCAGCGGCACGCAGCAGGCCGGCATCGACTACGCGACGAAGAAGGGCGTGTTCGTGGTGACAACCACGCGGACCGGCAGCGGCCGGATTGCGGGCCGGGGGGGACGCGGGCGCGGCGGCGCCGATGGGCCGCCGCCAGAGGACGTGCGACGCCGGATCGCCGGCGAAGACCTCGCGCCGGTCAAGGCGCGAGTGCTGCTGATGCTGGCGCTGACGCGCACCAGCGACGCCGCGGAGATTCAGCGGATGTTCACGGAATACTGAACCGCGCGCGCCGCGCTGTTTGACCCTGCCTGCGGCGCGCGTTACCATTGGGATTCGGCGACAAACATCTCTCTCGGTGTGGGCCAGTAGCGCAGTTGGGAGCGCGCATAGCGCGCATGAATGGCATTCATGAGGTCACCGGTTCGATCCCGGTCTGGTCCACCAATTCCTAGCTTCTGGGTAACACTGGGGTAGCAGTCGGCGGTCGCGTCGCCCGAATGCCCGGCAGCGATGGCCAAGCCATTTCACGGAATCTTGTCCGCGGCAATAGTCAGGCCGTTTCGGGAACGTCGGCGACCGGATCCTTCCACGTCTCAGGGACTTCGATTTTCGCCTTCACCCCCGTGTGCTGCTCCAGCAAATACAGCAGGTGGGAGCCTTCCAGTAGCTCGAGCGGCTTGCCGTTCGCGAAGTCAAACGCCGCCTTCCCGTAGCCGCTGGTCGTGACGAGAATCCCCTTCGACGCGCCCTCGTTCTGGAGCGTGCCAAAGAGATCGCGCACGGCGCTTACCCCCACCGTGTTCTTGTATCGTTTCGCCTGGATGATGACTTTGCCGCCGAAGATCGGACGCGGGTCGTAGGCGACGCAGTCCACGCCGCCATCGCGCGAGGCTTGCGTCTGGCGTGTCTCGAGGCCCATCTTCCCGAACAGGTTCGTGATGAGCGACTCAAATTCGCTCGGCGACAACTCCATTAGGTTGGGCCGCTGGTCGAGCGTCGAGAGGACGTCGGCCTCCTCGACGAAACGCGGGTCGACCATGTTGAACTCCAGCACGGGCCGCACGGCAACCAATTCGCTCGGACTCGGGGAGACCGACGCACTCAAGGTCTTCAAGCACGCTTGCGGGTCGACGGCTGCAAGGTTCAACCTCGCGAACGCGTCACGCGAGGTTCGAACGGTGACGATGCACGGGTACACCTGCTGGCCGGTGCCTTTGTCGATCGCATTCACATGGCCGTTGAACACGATGCTCTCGATGTAGTTGGGAGCGTCTGCTGTGAACAATTCGTGCAGCGTGCGCAGGGTAATCTGAGCGACAACTGAAACGTAGAGAGCCCGCCGCTGAGCGGCCGGGCGCGGCGTGCTGGTGATATCGTTCTTGCTCTTCACGTACTTGTAGGTGGCGACTTCTGGCACCGCATCGATTGTCGGACAGACGTACTCGACGACGAGTTGCTTCGAGTCCGGCACATAGACCGTCTTCAGACCCTTCGGGAAGGCGCCAGGATAGTCGCTGTTGTCGAGGATCAGCCGGCAGTAATCGGTAATCGCGGTGGGCTTTGCCTCAGCGTAATCTTGGGCGAACTCGTCCACCTTGACGTTCCACTCGTCCGCCTGGCGTTTGGAGTCTTCGAGCCGGCGCTCGTGTGCGGCGCGGGCCTGCGCGAGGGCCCTCTCGCGAGCGGCTTCGTTCGCGCCATGCTTCTCCAGATCGTGTTCAAAATGCCGTACCGCCAGCCTCGTGGCTTCCTCGTGAGCTCGTCGCTCCCAGGGCAACAAGCGATGTAGGCCGTCTAAGGCAGCGGGAACATACGTATCGACCGAGGGTGCACGCTCCGCAATGGCGAGCTTCCCCGGCTGGAACGCCGTCATATCAGCATGGTGTTTCAGCGTCTCGAAATCGAGGGGCTCCGCGGCGGCGAGGCCCGCGGCGAGGACCGCCGTGAGTTCGTCGATCTGCTCCTGAAGGTCGGCATTGAGCGCAATTGAGCGCGTCCACGTCTTCGGCTCGGTGCTGAAGGTATTGTCGCCGGTCCGTCACGGCCTGCTGGCGAACTGCACGCTCGTGTTCACGAGCCGCGCGGCCTGCGGCAGCTGTCTGCCGTCGCTGGGCGGCGGCGTGCTGGCGCGAAGCGGCTGCGCTGACCTTGATCGCGGTATAGAAGAGGCTTTGCCGTCCGGACATTCGCCGCAGAGTATAGGCGAGGTGGCAGGCGCCGGATCATCAAAAGTCGTAGCGAAGTGTGTTCCCGTTCGGGTTCTTGAAGATGGTCATCGCCGGCCCTTCGCGCGCTGGCGCAAGGTGCGGTTCGAAACCTGCGTCACGATACCGCTCGCGGTGATGTTGTAAATGAACGGGCCGCGCTGATGACAGATGCGCTCAATCTTGCGCATCGCGCGACAGACCAGGCGGGCCATCTCGTCGCGGTGCAGATTGGACGCCGTCACGACGAACGCGCGCACGCCAGCGTTGAGGAACGCATTCACCTCGAGCTGGTTGCGCCGGATGTTCTTGTCTTTGGTCAGCAGGACCCAGCCGCGCGCGCCGATCGCCGGCAGCCAGACCGCATCCGCGACGCCAGCGAACTCGTCGTATGGTTGGACGTCGTGGCCCGCCGCGATCAGCGCCGCCGCGACCGTGCGGCCGAGGCACTCGTCGACGTAGAAGGTGGGAGGCTTACGCCGCGGCCGCGGTGTTTTCGCAGCGGATCGCTTCCAGGATTTCTTCGAGGGTGCGTCCGAAGTCCTCGGCGAGCTCATCAGGCGACTCGCCCGCGTTGAACCGCTCGAAAATCTCGACCGTCGGCACGCGTGAGCCGGCGATCACCGGTCGGCCGAACGCGACGCCAGGGTCGATGGCCACGATGCGTGGTTGCGGGCCTGTCACTTGCGGATCCGACGCTTCCGATCGCGCCCGCGTAAACGGGAACAATCGAATCGGCACGCCGTGCGCGTCGCGATCGATCCGCTTCAGATGCGCGTGTAGCAGCGCCTCCATGGCCAGCTGCCCGTTCTCCGACACGTTGATCAGCTGGCCGACCTTCCTCACAAAGATACTCAGGCCGTCCGTCTCCATGTTCTCGTGGATGAGCGGCCGCGGCGAGTCGAGTTCCTGCTTCAAGAAGTCGATCGCTCTCCGGATCGTCGGCAGCTTCAATCGATGCTCCCGCCGAAATGCGCCGAGCACGTGCAGCTCGATGAGGTTGAAGAACGAGAAGTCGTGCGCCGCTCCAGACTCGACGTCGATCAGCGGCTTGGCTTGTCGTCGGCCGCCAGTCCTCGTGGGGTACGGATAGCCATACGCCCAGTTCCGGATCGTGCCCTCCGGAAGATGGAGATACCGTGCCGCGTCGAAAAGAGTGAATGCGGGAATCTGCCGTGGGTCGCGGCCGCGGTAGGGATCCCGGTCGGTCTGTCTGCTCATCCGGGCAGGCCTCCTGGGTGAAAGTGCCGTCCGCGCTGGCCTGATAGTACCACCGTGAACGATCACGCGTATTCCTCATCGGTCTGAGAGAGCATTTCCGACGGCAGGGCTGGGCGGCTCAGCCCTGAGCGCCTTCCACTCTACTTCAGCGGACCGGCTCTGACGACTCATGATGGCTGAGCCCCGTCAGTCACCCGTTCCGCCAGCCAATTCTCCGCATCCGCCGTGGTCCGAAAGACGGTGACGACTTGCTGCTGCTCGCTGAGCGTCGAGTACATGCGCGCGGTGCCGTAGATCTCAACGCGTTTCGAGACGATCGCGACCGGTCCTCGGGAACCGTACTGGGCGGTCAGCCGGTCCACGTGGGCGACCATCTTGCGCACGTCCGATGCTTCTGGCGAGGCGAGGCCGTCAGCATGGTATAGCAGGCCGTGCCGCCACGTACCCTCGGCCGCCTGGCGGTCGACGATGCCGAAAAACTCCTCGAGGCTCACGGGACCAACCACCGTGACTGTAATCCGCCGGCGTTCGTCGTCACGCTCGTAAGTGATGGGCATCGCGTTCTCTACCGGCGTCGCTCGATCGCGCGGCGCTCTGCCTCGGCCCACTGCACCGCGAGCTCGCGCGGCGTACGCGTCGGGTCGAGGCGTCTATCGAACCGCCGTCCCATGACGAACTCTTCGTTTCGGTAGAACTGCACCTCGACGCTGTACACCGGGCCGTGATCGCATACCTCCACAGCGGAAGCGATTCGTGGCCCCGGAGAAACTCGAAGAGCAGCTCGCCGGGCTCCGCCTGCCGCGGCACCCGCGTCGGTGCGCAGGCAGGCTGACCGTCGTTTGGATACTGCTCGAGCATTCCGTGGTCGCCGGCCGGAACAGCATGGACGAGGATCGACGGTGCACCTTGTCGCAACTCCGCCGCTTCCCGCTCATTCGCTACGGCGTCAGCATCGCTCGATTCGTCTTCACCCACTCTACGAGCTGTTTCGTGACCTGACGAATCGCGCCCTTGCGAGGGTCCGGCCTGAGCAGGCCCGTGACTTCTCCGGGCACCGTCTTGCTACGACATCGGTCTCGGCGCCCTTGTAGACGAACTTGGCCCGAATCGTCACCTCGCGATTCGCCTCTCCCGCGACCGGCACAGCTGCGTTTTCGTAGCTCTGGACGACAACCACGATCGCGGCCTCGTCCCGACTCGGCACAACGCGCACGTCCGGCTGGCCCTTGAGCGCGGCCGTAATGTCGCGCGCTGCCTCGCAAGTCTCCTTGTTCGGGTCGGTCAGCCCGTTGGCCGCGCCGACCGACGTCACGAACACCGGCACCGCCTTCACCGCCTGCGCGCCGAGCCCAGCGACCGCGCCGACCACCGCCGCGACGATGACGAATCTCTTCATCAGTTGCCGCGCCCACGCGCTCGGGCTACCTCTTTCATGCGGATCGTGGTCATCAAGCTCCTTGCACCTCCCCGCCCTCTACACTAGAGCGTTTTCGATTTCTATGTAGCACAGCGATAGCCACAATGCCTGACGTAGTTGCCGCATTCGTCGGGCATGAAGAGTCCCAGCGCCGCGGCGATCAGCGCGCAGACATGGTCGAACGTGCGCGGACGCGCCGCGCGTAAGAATGCTTTCAGCTTGGCGAAGGCGAGTTCGATCGGATTGAAGTCGGGACTGTACGGCGGAAGAAACCGCAAGAACGCGCCCGCCTGCTCGATCGCGCTCCGGACTTCCTGCGGCTTGTGTGCGGCGAGGTTGTCGAGCACGACGATGTCGCCGGGGCGCAGCGTGGGCACGAGGACTTGCTCGACGTAGGCCTGGAACGTGGCGCTGTCGATCGGGCCGTCGAAGACGGCGGTGGCGCTCATCTCGCTCGTGCGGAGCGCCGCGACGACCGTGTGCGTCTGCCAATGGCTGCAGGGCGTGTGGTCCGAGACGCGGGTGCCGCGAGGGCTTCGCGCGTCGCGGCGCAAGAGATCCGTCGTGACGCCCGATTCGTCGACGAACACATACTGGCTCGCATCGTGGATCGGCATCGTCTCTTTCCACTGTCGCCGGGCGGCCGCGACATCAGGGCGACGCTGTTCGTCGGCGTGTACCGNTTTTTTTAACGGTCAACCCCAAGCGATCGATTTCCAGCCACAACGTACTCAGCGCCGCCGTCGTCGGCAGCGCCTCCCGCAGCTCCGCCAATGTCGCGTCCGGTCGCGCGGTGATGAGGGCGGCCAGTCGCGCTTCCTGGCCCGCTCAGACGCGTGACCGAAACTTCGTTTGCTGGCGTGGCGCGATCGACCCTGTTTCACGCCGGCGCTGGATCAGACGATGGACCCAGGCGCGGCTGACGGCGAATGTCGCCGCGACGGCGTCTGCGTCGCCGCTTCTGTCCCACGCATTCGCCACCCGCTCCCGCAGATCCATCGAATACGGCGCCATCGCCACCTCCGCCTCGGAGGAGCACCATAACTGCCGTACTACGTACAACTCAAAACCGCTCTAGTTGCTGAAACAACTCCGTCGACAAATACGCTCCGCTGACGCTCGCGGAGTACGCGATCGACGTGGTTTCTAGAAGCGTTCGCCGCAGCGCATCGACCGAGCTGATGTCTGGTTTGGGCGCACCACGTCGAACCGCCATGCCGATCGCTGAACGCGCGAGGTCGACGCGAGTGCCGGGACGGATACGGCCAGCCTTGATCAGCTGTTCGAGGTCCCCGTCGGCGAGAATCACGACGTCAATGGCTTCGCCACGATCGAGCCGAGCAGGGATGGAGGTCGAACCGGTTCCCAACGACGTGGCCTCGGTCACGATCCGATAGCCAGTCGAACGTTCAAATTAGCGCGCGAGTTCGAGATACGCCGCAGTAAAAGCTCCCGACGTCATGACCCTGATCTCGTCTGCAGCAACCGCCAGTCGAGTCAGCAGCAGTATGGCGATGATGGCCGGTGCCGCCCCGGGGCGACGGATCCTCGAAATCATTCAAGCCCCCTTCATGCTCAGGCTCGCGCGCCCCGCTTGCGACCGTCATTCTCAAGCAGAGACCATCAGAAAAGCGAGAAGCACGCGCATGCTGCTAGTCTCCACTGCTCGTGCAGTTCAATGAGGCCACGACCCAGCGGAACAATAGTCTCAAAACAGGCTTGGACGATCGGAATTCGGAGGCGGTCGCTCCGAAGGTCGTGTGACGTGTTGCTGCAATTGCCGCGACGAACGCATCGACCCTGGAGCAATCCGCGGGTACGTCAAATTGGCGGCCGGGACGAGTGGCGTGCGAGGGACACGGTCAGCCGGCTCGTGCTATGCGGACCGCCTGGTTGCGTCTAGCAATCCCAGCCAGCGGGTCAGTGGGTTCCAAATGGCGAAAATCTGGACCACCATTTTTACGGGTCGGACGATCCACCGGCGTGTGATTCGGTTTGCTGCCAAGGATGGCGCAGCGTGTCCCGCCGCCGCTCTCGGACGACATCCCAGCTCCCGCCGGCGTCAGGGATTGGCTTCGTAATTCCTTTTTTTCGACGCTTCAGCAGGCCGCCGGGATCTCGCGGCGCAAACGCGATGCAGTTGCCGCACGTCTCAGCGGCTGGAGCCGCGACCGTAGTCACGTTCAACCGCCGCCGGGCCGACGCCTCTCGCGTCCGGTCTCGGCGTCTATCCCTGGCGTCGCTTAGGGCGTCCAAGGTTTCGTGAGCTGGTGCTTCTTCCCGACGATGTCTGTCGCGCTGACAGTCGCCTGGCGCGCTTTCATGATCCGCGGGTTGAACGTCGTGCCGTCGTTGCTGCGGAACTCGCCGAGCGAGATCTCACGCTTCTCGCCGTTCTCCATCCGCCGCAGCGTCGACGTGAACGGCGGTGCGGCGCCGACCGGCTGGATGGTGATCCGGACGTCCTCGATCGGCTTGCCGGCGTTGTTGGTGACGGTGACGAACTGGTTCGAGGTTTCCAGTGCGATCGCGGAAGGCTCGGTGCCGCTCGTGCCGAGCGCGCCGGCTTCCGGCGGCGCGACGCTCGAACAGGCCGACAGGAGCCAACCCGCCGCGATCAGACCGGTGGTGGCGGTGACAGAGCGCCGAAGCGACATCGTCATGCTGCCCTCCTGGCTGTGGGGTGTACGAAGCAACCTACGCCTGTTGAGCTCCGGGCACAAGCCAAAAAAACGAAGACGCGCGTGGCTTACGGCAGGAACCGCTGCGCAACCCCCGCAATCATCGCCAGCGTCAGCACCGCGATCGCCACCTCCCCGACGATGCCGACGGCGAGCGGGCGCCAGCCTTGACGGCCGAGCGCGCGAAGGTCGGTGCGCAGGCCGATCCCCGCGAACGTGAACAGGAAGGCCCACCGGGACAGGTTCGCGATGTCGGTGGCCTGGGCCTCGGTGAACATGCCGGCGGTCGCGACCGCGGAGATCAGGAGAAAGCCGAGAACGAACTTCGGAAACTTCTGCCACAGAAATGCCGCCTTGTGTTCGACGCGGGACGCGCCGCCCTTTCGAACCCAGTACAGCGCGTAGCCGAGCACGACGAAGCCGATCGTCGCGTTGCGCGTGGTTTTCGCGAGCACGGCGAACCGGCCGGCCTCCTCCGAATAAAGCGCGCCGGCGGCCGTGGCTTCCGCGGTGTTGTCCACGGCGAGGCCGACCCACAATCCGTACGCGTGATCGGTCATCCCCAGCGCGTGGCCGATGAGCGGAAACACGAGCAGGCTGATGGCGCCGATCGCCAGAATTGCCGCGATGGCGTACGACGCGTCCTCGTCGTCGGCGTCAATCGCGCCTTTCGCGGCGATGATCGCGGAGACGCCGCAGATGGACGCGCCGATCGCGAGCAGACTGGTCAGCTTCGGCGACAGCTTGAACATGCGGCCGAGCGCGGTCATGATCGCGATCGACACGACGAGCTCCAGCATCACGCACACCAGGCTCACGCCGCCCAGCTTGCCGATGTCGCCGAGGAGAAACCGCACGCCCAGCAGCACGATCCCGATCTTCAACCAGAACTCGTAGGTATCGACCCCGGCTTCGCAGATCTTCGGCACGCCGACGGTGTTCGAGACGATGAGACCGAAAACGATTGCCCACAAGACGTATTCGATGTTGGGCAGCGTCAGATGGTGAACCTTGCCGTACGCCGTGATGGATTGCTCGGTGACCTTCCCGGCGTAGCCGATGATCCCGAGCGCGAGGAGTCCCGGAACGAGCCTCGCCGCGCGGCTCACCACGGCACACCGGCGAGGATGCCCAGTTTCACGAGCAGCACGACCAGCGCCGCCACGATGACGGACCACCAATCACGAGAAAGCCTCATGACACCCTCCTGAAGGCTACCCGCCGGCCAGCGCTCCGATGATCAGGAACGGCTCCGCACCATTCGCGACCCGCTCCGGCAGCTCCGCGTCCGGCCGTTCGTGCGACAGATCCTCCGCGCAGGCGAAGAACCGCAGGAATGGCCGGCGCTGGTGCGTGACATGATCGCGGATCGTGCCGCGCAGGACCGGATAGGCGGCCTCCAGCGCGTCGAGCGCCGCGCGCAGCGTGACCCTTTCCTCGACGTCGAGCGTCACCTCGCCGTCCACACGCGCCAGCGTCCGCAGATGCGCGGGCAGCTCGACGCGGATCACCGGCCGCCCCCGCCAGCGCTACGGCGTGCCAAGCGTTTGCACCTCCACCGACAGCACGGCCGGCAGATCCCGCGCAATCGGCGCCCAGTGGTCTCCGGCATCAGCCGACGCGTACACCTGTCCGCCGGTCGTGCCGAAATACACGCCGCACGAATCGAGCGAGTCGACCGCCATCGCGTCGCGCAACACGTTCACATAGCAGTCCCGTTGCGGCAGACCGGTCGTGAGCGCCTCCCATTCGTTCCCGCCCGCGCGGCTGCGATAGACGCGCAGCTTACCATCAGGCGGATAGTGTTCCGAGTCGCTCTTGATGGGGACGACGTAGATCGTGTCGGGCTCGTGCGCGTGCACGTCGATCGGGAACCCGAAGTCGGTCGGCAGGTTCCCGCTGACCTCGTGCCACAAGTCGCCGGCGTCGTCGCTGCGCATGACGTCCCAGTGCTTCTGCATGAACAGCACGTTCGGACGCGAGCGGTGCATCGCGATGCGGTGAACGCAGTGGCCGACGTCGGCGGTTGGATCGGGGATGTGCGACGAGCGCAGACCCTGGTTGATCGGACGCCACGTCGTGCCGCCATCGTCGGTCCGAAAGGCGCCCGCTGCCGAGATGGCGATGAACATGCGCTGGGCATTGCTCGGATCCAGCACGATGGTGTGCAGGCATAGCCCGCCGGCCCCTGGCGCCCAGCGCGATCCCGAGCCGTGTTCGCGCAGTCCGGGCATCTCCTGCCACGTCTGACCGGCATCGACCGACCGGAACAAGGCCGCGTCTTCCACGCCGGCGTACACGGTATTCGGGTCGGTGAGCGACGGTTCGAGGTGCCAGACCCGCTTGAACTCCCACGGGTGCGGCGTGCCGTCGTACCACTGATGCGTTCCGGGGACGCCGTCGTACACGAACTTGTTCCCCGCCGCCTCCCACGTCTTGCCGCCGTCGTCGGAACGTTGAATCAGCTGTCCGAACCAGCCGGTGCCCTGCGACGCGTACAGGCGATTCGGGTCGGCTGGAGATCCCTTGGAGTGATAGATCTCCCAGCCGCCAAAGTGCGGGCCGCTGATGTCCCACCGTGCGCGCTTTCCGTCCGCCGCCAGGACGAAGGCGCCCTTGCGTGTCCCCACCAGTACGCGCACGCCGCTCATCGATCACCCCTTCTGAATGTTGCCCTGCCTCATTGTCGATCGGACCCGCCTGAGATCGACAGACCCTTGCAGGGCCGCGACATACCCGGTATTTTGGGGGCCGCTTGTGTCGCGCTCAAGGTGGAGGTCACCGATGTTACGCAAGCCGATGTGCGGGATTCTCGTGCTTCTGTCACGGCCCCCGCATCGCGCTAGCAACGACGAAGACGAGATCGAGAAGCCGTTCGAGCCGGGTCGCGACGCGGTGCGCCTCGTGCGGGGAGCGGGCCCTCATCGGCAGGCGGAGGCGCAACCGCCGGCTGGCGGAGGCGTGGCCGGCGACCTTTGAAGCAGACATCGGTGCTGCGGCAATCCTACTCCGAGCCGCCGCGCGTCGGGCAACAGGGAGCTCATAGTTCATAAGCGGCCATGGCAAGCGACACCCAGAAGGAAATGCTGACGGTCGGCGGACGTGACGTCGCGATCTCGAACCCGCGCAAGGTTCTCTTTCCACAGGCCCGCCACACGAAGCTCGATCTCGCGCGCTACTACGTCGCCGTCGCCGGCGGCGCGCTGCGCGGCGCAGGGGGGCGGCCCAACGTGCTGGTGCGTTATCCCAACGGCGTCGACGGCGAGTTCTTCTTCCAGAAGCGCGCGCCCGAGTCGCGGCCGCCGTGGATCGAGGTCGTCGCGCTCCGCTTTCCATCGGGCCGCACCGCCGAGGAAGTGGTGCCGCGCGACGAGGCCGCGCTCGTGTGGATGGCGAACCTCGCCTGTCTCGAGCTGCATCCACACCCGGTGCGCGCCGACGATCTCGATCATCCCGACGAGCTGCGCATCGACCTGGATCCGGTTCCGGGCATCACGTGGCCGGAGATCCGGGAGGTGGCGCGCGTCGTGCGCGCGACGCTCGACGACTTCGGCCTCGTCGGCTGGCCGAAGACCTCAGGTTCGCGCGGCATCCACGTGTACGTGCGCATCGAACCGCGCTGGACCTTCGACGACGTGCGCCGGGCGGCGCTCGCGATCGCGCGCGAGGTCGAGCGGCGCGCGCCGGATCTGGCGACGAGCAAGTGGTGGAAGGAAGAACGCCACGGTGTCTTCCTCGACTACAACCAGAACGCGAAGGACCGCACGATGGCGAGCGCGTACTCGGTGCGGCCGACGAAGGACGCTCGCGTGTCGGCGCCGCTGACGTGGGAGGAGATCGGCGACTGCGAGCCCGGCGATTTCACGCTGGCGACAATGCCCTCGCGGTTCGCGCAGATCGGCGATCGTCATGCCGGCATCGACCAGCATCCATGCTCGATCGAGCGTGTGCTCGAGCTGTCGGCGCGGCAGGAGCGTGAGGGCCAGGGGGAGGCGCCGTGGCCGCCGCACTACCGCAAGCAGACCGGCGAGCCGTCGCGGGTACAACCCTCGAAGCGCCGAACGCCGGCCAGACTCCGCGAAGGCGACGGCGGTTCGCCGACGCGTCAGCGAAGGCGCAAGCATCCGCTGATCGAGATCGGGCGCGCGCCGCGAAAAGACAGAGGCGCAGGCGGGACTCGGCCGGTGGAAGGCCCGCCACCCCGACGCCGCGGCCCACCTGGAAGCGGCCGACGTGCTCGTCGACTCGATGCGCGGGCGGTTCCGCACCTGGACGCGCATCCGCGTGAACCTCCAGCACGTGCCCGAGGCGCTGAGGCCCGCGCAGGAGGCGCTCGATCCCGACGATGCGGAAACAGGAAGGAACCACAGAGGCGGCAAGCCCGCAGAGATTAGCGGCGCGTCGCCCCGAAGACCTTCTCGAGCTCGTAAGGCGCGGTGACCTCGAGCTGGTCATAGCGGCAGCTCACCGGTTGCCTGTCGAGACGCCAGCGCTGAAAAATTGCCGCGTGACGGAACCGCGGCCCCTGCATGTGGTCGTACTTCACCTCGCACACGCGCTCGATCCGCAGCGGCTCCCACGACAGATCTTTGCCCGCGCTCCAGCGGCTCTGGCCGCCGGGCATACGCGTGATGTCGCTTCCGGACGCCTCGGCCCATTCACGCCAGGGGTGCACGTCCATTGCCCGCTCGCGCAGCGGGGCGAGCTCGATGGCGAGCTGCCTGCGCATCGCCATCGTGAACGACGAGGTGACCCCCACGTGGTGCAGCCGCGCCCGATCGTCGTACAGCCCGAGCAGCAGCGAGCCGACACGCTCGTTCTTCCCCGCCTTGTGCCAGCGAAAGCCGGCGACCACGCAGTCTGCGGTGCGCACGTGCTTCACTTTGATCATGGCGCGCTTGCCCGGCTGGTACGCCCCCTGTTCGGGCTTGGCGATCACGCCGTCGAGCCCGGCTCCCTCGAAACGTGACAGCCATTCCGACGCCACGGCCGCGTCGCGCGTCATCGGCGTGAGGTGGATCGGCTTCCCGGCATGCGCGAGCAGCTGCTCCAGCAGCGCGCGGCGCTCGCTTTGCGGCGTGCGGCGCTCGTCCCGTCCTCCGGCGGCGAGCAGATCGAACGCCACGAACTCCGCCGGCGTGTCCTTCGCGAGTTTGGCTACGCGTGACGCGGCTGGATGCAGCCGAAGCTGGAGCGCGTCGAAATCGAGCCCGCGAGGCGTCGCGATGACGATTTCGCCGTCGATCACACAGCCGTCCGGCAGCGTCTCCAGAAAGACGGCGTGGAGCTCGGGGAAATAGCGATCGAGCGGCCGGAGATCGCGGCTCTGGATGAAGACGTCGGACCCGCCGCGAAACACGATGGCGCGAAAACCGTCCCACTTGGGCTCGTACAGGAACGGCGCATCCGCCGGAAGCGCTGCGGCAAGCTTCGCGAGCATCGGCTCCACGGGCGGCGCGATGGGGAAGGCAGCGGTCTTCGACTTCATGCCGCCGCGCCCATCCGGCGGCGGCCCGGCAGCACGTCGAATATCACCCAGCTGACGGGTTCTCCTCGCTGGAGACGTTGACACCCGAACAGGATAGGGGTTATTCCAGGGCGGCGTGGATGTTTATCTGATCGACGGCACCTACGAGCTCTTCCGGCATTACTACGCCGTCCCGTCGGCGCGCGAACGCGACGGCCGGGAGATCGGCGCCGTGCGCGGCGTGCTCGCCTCCCTGCTCGGCATGATCAACGGAGGGGCACGGTACGTCGGCGTCGCCACCGATCACGTCATCGAATCGTTCCGCAACCGTCTATGGCCGGACTACAAGACCGGCGAAGGCATCGAGCCCGATCTCTTCGCGCAGTTCCCGCTGCTGGAAGAAGGACTGGCGGCGCTCGGCGTCGTGACGTGGCCGATGATCGAGTTCGAGGCCGACGATGCACTGGCTGCGGCCGCGGCGGCGGCGGCGCGAGACCCCCGAGTCGAGCGGGTGATCATCTGCACACCCGACAAAGATCTGGCGCAGTGCGTGCGCGGCACTCGTGTCGTGCAGATGGACCGGCGCAAGCGCATTATCCGCGATGAAGCCGGCATCGTCGCGAAGTTCGGCGTGCCGCCGGTGTCGATCCCCGACTACCTGGCACTCGTGGGCGATACGTCGGATGGCTATCCGGGCTTGCCGCGCTGGGGCGCGAAGTCGGCGGCGGCTGTGCTCGCGAAGTACGGCCACATCGAATCGATTCCAGCCGACTGGCGGATGTGGGGCGTGAACGCGTCGCAGCCGGGGACGCTGGCGCTCACACTGGAGCGCGAACGCGATCGCGCGCTGCTGTTTCGCGATCTCGCGACGCTGCGGGTGGACATCCCGCTGTTCGAGTCGGTTGACGAGTTGCTCTGGCACGGGCCGACGTCGTCGTTCGCTCCGCTCGCCGCGCGATTCGACGCCGCGGTGACCGCTGACGCTCGGCTCAAGCCTCGCCCTACACCGGCTCGCTGAAGCCTCGCGGCCCGCCTCCACTCGTCCCCGTCCGACTTCCATTGGGCGTTAGGTACCTCGTTTGCTTCGATGGCGGGAGTGCCCCGCGAGTCGCGGTGTGGGTGTATCCCGCGATGACACATTAGGTAACAATGAAAGTACGGATTAGGAAAACCCCTAGCCAGGACGAGCTCGACGGCGTACGGCTCGACTGTATGACCCCCGGCGTGGTGTGCGAAGTATCGCCGAGCATCGGGTCGTGGCTCATCACGGAGCGCTTCGCCATGTCCGAAATGCGGGCCGAGCTTCGCGCGCACGAAGAGGACTTCTTGACGGGGCGCGAGACCGCGTCGGGCCGAGTCAGCAGTGAGCGTCGGCGTCGTCGTTCCAACGATGAGCGATCAGCCTCCGATAGTCCTCTTCCGTGTCGATGTCCGTGAAGGCGCCTTCGTCGGCGATCGGGATGTCTCCGTCCGCGGTCGCGTGCGCGCGCACGATGGGCTTCGCACCGGTTGACGGATCCGCCGCGCGCAGCGCATCGAACAGCGATCGATCGATCAGCAGAGGATGGCCGTGTCGATCGGCCGACGTGGGACGCACGATCGGCGCGTGCGTCATCCGGTAGCTCTCGATCACCGCGCGGACCGTCGCGGCCGACACGAGCGGCACGTCCACCAGCGTGACGAGCACCGCGGCCACACCCGGGCGATCGATCGCGTTGAGCCCCGCGAGCAGCGAGGAAAGCTGGCCGCGGTCGTACTCGCGGTTCACGACGAAGCGTGCCGGCAATCCGCACTCCGAGAAGCTGCTCGCGATCGCGTCCGCATCGTGCCCCACCACCACGATCACATCGTCGACGCCGGCGGCGAGAAATGTCTGCACGATGCGCGTGAGAAACGTATTCCGTCCGCCGGCGGGCAGCGTCGCCTTGGCACGACCCATCCGCGACGACCGGCCGGCCGCGAGCACGATAGCTGGGATCACGGACCCATGTTATAGAATCGCGGCCATGAATGACGCCGGCCTCCACATCCGCTGTCAGCGCTGCGGCGCTGAAATGGAGATGCGGGATCCCGGTCCGGGCATGCCCTGGACCCCCGATCAATTCTGGATCTGCAACGCGTGCGGCCGTCATTTCTGGACGACCTATCCGCCGCCCAAACCGGCCCCTGCGCCAGCCGCCGCAACCGCCGTCCCTCCCACAGCAGCCGCGCCGGCGGTCGAGCCAGCGTCATAATTCACGAAATGTCTCGCCGTTACGTTCTTGAACATCCCGTCGACGACCCCGACGACGACGACGACGACGACTTCGATGAGGACGACGAGGACGGGGACGAGGACGACGACCAGGGAGATGACGTGGAGCAGGAAACCTGGCAGGTGTCCGATTTGAGACCCTTGCGCTAAAGGTCGGCCTCTGCTTGACTTCTCGGCACTGTAGTGCCTAGACTGGCCCGATTTTCCAGCTCAGCAAACGCTGGATAGACTCGGCCGGCCTCGCGTCCCGACGGCTTGTGACCCTTCGCAGGCGCCCGCACCGGCTGAGTACCCTTGGGATATTCCCTGGGGGTTCGGAACGGGAGGGCTTGGGGTTATGCCAACCGGGACAATCGCACGGCTCCTAATCGACAAGGGGTTCGGATTCATCCGCGATGAAGGTGGGATCGAACACTTTTTCCACCGCAGTTCGGTACGCGGCGCGGTGTTCGAGTTGCTGCGCGAAGGCCAGCGCGTGGAATTCAGTCCTGAAGATTCACAGAAAGGACCGCGCGCCGGCGACGTTCGTCTCATCGAAGGATGATCTCATTGCGGATTGCGGATTGCGGATTGCGGATTGGGATTGTGGATTGGGATTGTGGATTGGGATTGTGCATTGTGGATTCCCACCCCGCTTCGCGGCCGTAATCCGCCCTTCCCTCCGCAATCCGCAATACACTCTATTTGGAGTTTGGAAGTGAACGGGGCCCGGTGGCCCTCCCGGTCTTCAAAATCGGTCGCTCCCCGTTAACACGGGGAGGCTGGGTTCGACTCCCAGGCGCTTCCGCCACATCTCATTGTGGATTGTGGATCGCGGATTGCGGATTGGATTGAGGATTGGCGAGTAGAGAGAATCCGCAATTCAATCCGCAATTCAATCCGCAATTCAATCCGCAATCCGCAATCCGAAATCCGCAATGACGCGCAGGACTGCGTCTGTGTCACCGAAGTCCTGCAGTACCACGTCCGCCCCGGCTGCGCGCAGCTCGTCAACGGAGTGGCTGCCCGTTGCGACCGCCAGCGATCGCGCGCCCACGTGCGCGGCGCAGCCGACGTCGAGCGGCGTATCGCCGACAACGAGCGTGTCGGCAGCGGCGAACAACGGCCCGCCGCACGCCGCCACGCGTGTCAGCGCTTTCGGCACGAGGACGTTCCGGTGCGGCGCATCGTCGCCGAACGCGCCGCACGGAAAGTAGCGCCACAGATCGAAGTATTCCAGCTTGAGTCGAGCGCCTGCCTCGTAGTTGCCAGTGAGCAGCGCGAGATAGACGTTGTCGCGAGGCGCGAGCGCGTCGAGCAGCTCGCGGACGCCGGGCATGAGCCCTTTGCGCGACACACCAGGTTTGTCGAGTTCGGTGGCAAGGTGGCGAACGTAGACATCGTGAAAGCGCGGAAGGTCCGGAGAATCGGCGGAGATGCCGTGCGCAGCCGCCAGGTCGTTCAGAATCGACGCGTCGGTACGGCCGGCCACGGAAATGTCTTGAAGGGCGTTGGGGACGCCAAACAGCTCGTCGAAGGCCAGCGCCATCGCTCTGGCGCCCGCGCCGCCGGACAGTACAAGGGTACCGTCGATGTCGAAGAGGATGAGCGTAGAGGCGCCGGTCTCAGGCCTCGCCTTGGACGTTGCCCGCGCGCGGCCCTTTGGCCGACGGTTCTTCGTCGAAGTTGACGCGCTGGCCTTCATTCAGCTGGTCGAAGTTTCCCTGGACTGAGCTGCGATGGAAGAACCACTCCTGGCCGCCTTCGTCGCGGATGAATCCAAAGCCTCTGTCCCGAACGAGTCGCTTGATCGTGCCGCTCGGCATCCGACTCTCCTTGGGCGCTAACGAGCCCAAGGTTCGCCAAATTCAATTCTCGTTCCAAGCTGGCTTTACGAAAAGTAAGGAATTTATGGCCGAGCAGCCAGACTCGTCCGGTGCGAGAAGCGAAAACGACTACGCCGGTGTTGGGTGTCAGACACCGTGGTAATTTTGCCACGGTGTTTGACTCCCTCTTCATGGGCGGCTACTTGACGTTGACTGTGATCACCTGACAGGCGCCCGGCATCGTATTGTGCAAGTCATCGCCCAGCTGAAGCGCGAGCTTGTGCTTGCCGGGGGTCAACTGGCTGTCGAACACATCCTTGCCATCGCCGAAATGCACCCATGACGGCGTGCCCTTGACGATGTTCTTGCCGGCAGGCAGACAGGCCTGGTCGATGCCGACGTGATAGTGCGCCATGCCGGGACGGGTCTCTTTCACGTCTCCCGGCGGCACGGGCGAAATCTCGATGCCGGAGGAGCCGAACTTCATATGCACCGGGCTCGTGACGGTGGCACCGCTCTTCGGCTCGACGAAGAACACCCTGGCCTTGGCTGCCTTCGACTTGGTCGCCGGTTTTTTCGCCTGGGCGCTCGCAAAGACGCCGAATCCGGCGATCATCACGAGAACCGGGAGCACGAGCTGCTTGCTGATTTTCATAAACGCGATCTCCTTTTCGCGGGAACATTCTAGCCGAACCCGCCTCCGACCTCTGCACGTCCGTCGGGCTCGCTGGGCGGAGCCTCAAAACCATCGCAGGCGCTGTTTCTGGAGG
>JRHI01001396.1_pt1 | contig 20462 bp, 19 predicted proteins | sample 215371 | NCBI WGS metagenome assembly JRHI01 (sample SAMN02929681, study PRJNA255918) | sediment metagenome | biome: cave system; feature: Ice Cave; material: Sediment; isolation source: sediment from deep within a dark volcanic ice cave with no known source of... ...
CGGGCGCGCTCCTGCATCGAGGTGAGCCCGAGGTGGCGCGCGCGGAGCTCGGGATCCTCGGGGTCGAAGCCGGCGCCGTCGTCCGCCACCTCGAGCACGATGCCGTCACCGTCGGCTCCTTTCAGGCGCACCTCGATCCGGTCGGCGGCGGCGTGGCGCAGGGCGTTCTGGAGTGCCTCCTGCGCGATCCGCAGGACCTCGAGGTCGCGGCGGCCATCACCGCCGGCGGCGGCCGCCTCGTCGATGCAGTGGGTGACGGCGACGCCGTGGAGGCGGCCGACCAGCTCGACGTGCTTGCGCAGGGTCCCGCAGAGACCGTCCCGGTCGAGCGCCGGCGGGCGGAGCTCGAGGATCAGCGAGCGCAGCTCGTCCTGCGCCTCGCGGCCGAGCGCCTGCGCCCGCTTGACCTGGGCGCGCGCGCCGTCGCGGTCGTCGTCGTGGTCGCCGTCGCGGTCGAGCAGGGTCAGGGCCGACTCGGCGGCGAGCACGAGCCCGAACAGCTTCTGGCTGACCACGTCGTGGAGCTCGAGCGCCAGCCGGTTGCGCTCGGCGAGGATCGTCAACTCCCGGCTGCGCTCATACAGCCGGGCGTTGGTGATCGCGATCGCGGCGTGGGCGGCCAGCAGCTCGATCAGCTCCTGGTCGGCCGCGTCGAATGCCGCTGCGCCCTGCTTGTCGGTCAGGTAGAACGCGCCGATCACGCCTTCGGGCGCGACGATCGGCACGCCGAGAAACGAGCGCATGTCGGGGTGGCGATCCGGCCACCAGCCGTGGAAGCGTGGATGGCTGCGGATGTCGTCGGTCCGGAACGCCGTCCGCGTCTCGAGCATCGCGCCGAGCAGGCCGTGGGTGCGCGGGAGCGGGCCCATCGCGGCGATCAGCTCATCGCTCATCCCCGAGACGAGGAACTTGCCGAAGCCGCCGGCTTCATCGGGGATCCCGAGCGCGGCATGGGCGGCCCGGGCGAGCTCGCGGGCGCGGTCGACGAGGCGCTGGAGGACCTCCTCGACCGAGAGCTCGGCGGCCACGGCCAGCACGGCGTCGCTGACGGCCTTCAGCGTCGGGTTCAGGGCGTCGGCCATCTCCGGGGCTCCGCCGCCAGCCGGGTGAGCTACTCGGTCCACCAGTCCTTGACCAGCACGCCGTCACCGTCGGCCGGACGGTCCGATCCGGCGATGATCACCTCGAGCCCGTCGGGGCCGGCCTCGAAGGCCCGGGTCACCTCCGGCGCGACCCGCACGACGTCCCATCGGCGCAGCTCGATGATCTCGTCGTCGAGCTTGGCCCGGCCGGAGCCCGACACCACGACGTAGACCTCCTCCTGCTGGCCGTGGCTGTGGCCGAGCGGGTTGCGCACACCAGCGTCGTAGCGGAAATAGCTCAGGCCGAGATGCTCGGATTCGATGTGCTTGCGTGCGAAGCGGGCTTCGACCCCGGACTTGCGCTCGCGCAGCGCGTCGTCGATCTCCATCAGGTTCTTGATCGTGTAGCCGGACATCTGCAGGCCTCCGGTCGGTTGGGCAGCTGGTCCTCAGGCCACGGACGGTAGCGGCCGCAGCCGGACGCGCGACTTTCACATCGGAGTGGGGCCTGTGCGTTAGTCTCGAGCGATGGGACAAAGAGAGCAGTACACACCCGGAACGTTCTGCTGGAGCGACCTCTCGAGCACCGATCCTGATGCGGCCAAGGCGTTCTACGGCAAGCTGTTCGGCTGGGACGTCGAGGACATGCCGGTCGGCGACGGCAGCGTCTATTCGATGATGAAGATCGGTGACAAGCGCGTCGCGGCGATCTCCGCCCAGCCGCAGCAGCAGCGCGAGGCCGGCGTGCCGTCGACCTGGAACTCCTACATCTCCGTGGAGAGCGCCGACGCAACCGCCGAGCGCACCAAGGAGCTCGGCGGGACGGTCCACGCCCGGCCGTTCGACGTGCTGGAGGCCGGGAGGATGGCGGTGCTCACCGACCCCCATGGAGCCTTCTTCCTCGCCTGGGAGCCGCGGCGCCACATCGGCGCCGAGCTGGTGAACGGGCCTGGGCAGCTCTCCTGGAACGAGCTCAACTCGCCCGATCACGACGCGTCGGGAGAGTTCTACAGCCAGCTCTTCGGCTGGACGGTGACGCCGATGGAGGGCAGCCCCGAGCCGTACCTGGTCCTCAAGAACGGCGAGCGCGCCAACGGCGGGATCCGTCCGCTGGCCTCGACCGGGGCGCCGCCGCATTGGCTCGTCTATTTCGGCGTCGAGGACATCGACGGCGCCCTCGCGATCGTCGAGGAGCTCGGCGGCACCAGGTTCGCCGGGCCGATCGACATCGGCGTGGCGAAGATCGCCGTGGTCGGGGACCCGCAGGGCGCGGTGTTCGCAATGTACGCCGGCGCCTTCGAAGATTAGGGTTCGGCCGCCGCGATGAGCGAGCTGTCCCGGCGGCCGTCGGGCCGAGCCCGTCCGCCGTCTCGGCGCGAGCGCGAGCAGCGCGCGTTTGCGCTGATCGTCGCCACCGGCGGCCTCGGCGTGGTGGCCGTGCTCGGCATCCTGCTCGCCGTCATCGGCGTGATCGGCTACGCCGTGCCGGTCCTGGCGGCGGGCGGCGCCGGCGCGTGCGGACTGGCTCTGCGCCGGATGCTCGGCAAGTGAGATGAGCCACCGCGCCGTCTGAGATCGAAGGCGGCGCCCGCTCATCCCGGGTGGGCCGGATGCTTTCCTTAGTGCGCCCGAGAGGACTCGAACCTCCACGAACCATCGGTTCACAAGGCCCTCAACCTTGCGCGTCTACCAATTCCGCCACAGGCGCCGGCGAGCGCCGAGTATAGGCGCTTGCTTCCGTCTGCGTTGGGCGCTACGCTATGCGAACAGATGTTCGTCATGCCTTCGAGTCCACGAGTCCCACCGAGACGAACCCGATGGATTTGACCAAGCGCCAGCAGGAGATCTTCGATTTCATAAAGCGCTATTCGGCGCGCTACGGCTATCCACCGACGGTCCGGGACATCGGTAAGGCGGTCGGCCTGGCCTCGTCCTCGACCGTGCATCAACACCTTGCCAACCTCGAGAAGATCGGCATCCTGCGCCGCGACCCGACGAAGCCACGCGCGATCGAGCTGCTCGACCGCGCGGTCGCCGAGGTGCGCAACATCGTGCGCCCGGCGGACGGGCTCCCGCTGGTCGGCTCGGTCGCGGCCGGTCAGCCGGTCCTGGCTGAGGAGAACATCGAGGAATACGTGACCGTGCCGGCTCAGGCCGGCGGCGAACGCGGCGAGTACCTGCTGCGAGTCCGGGGCGACTCGATGAAGAACGCGGCGATCCTCGAGGGGGACATCGTTGTCGTGCGCCCGCAGGAGACGGCCGAGGACGGTGAGATCGTCGTCGCGCTCGTCGGCGAGGAGGCCACCGTGAAGCGCTACTTCCGCGAAGCCGACCACGTTCGACTGCAACCGGAGAACGAGGCGATGGAGCCGATTCGCAGCCGCGAGGTGCGTGTGCTCGGACGGGTCGTTGGCCTGATGCGGACGATCCGGTAGGGGGTGCCGGATCGCGGCACCCGACGTGCGGGGTGCCGGAGCGCTACCTTGCTGGGGCAGGCTGAGCAACCGCGGAGGGATCGCCTTCGAGGAAAGTCCGGACATCACAGGGCAGGGTGGTCGCTAACGGCGACCCGGGGAAACCCGCGGGAAAGTGCCACAGAAACAAACCGCCTAAGCGCCCGGCGCGAGCCGGGCGACGGTAAGGGTGAAATGGTGCGGTAAGAGCGCACCGGCGTCGCGGTGACGCGGCGGCCAGGTAAACCCCACCTGATGCTAGGCCAAGCAGGACCGCTTGCAGGTTGCCCGCCAAGGTCCGGGTAGGCCGCGTAGATGGATGGTTGCTCTCGACAAGATCCGGCTTATAGGCCTGCTAAGGAGAAGCCCCGCTTCGGCGGGGCTTCTCTATGCCAAATTGCCTGCAAGGATCACCGACGGCTGAGCTCAGCCAACCGGTGCAGCGAGTCGCCTTCAAGGCGAAACCCATTCCATTCGTGCAGGCGCGCGGCCCCGAGCCGGTCGTAGAACTCGAGCGCAGGGGTGTTCCAAGCAAGCGCCGACCATTCGATGCGCCCGCACCCGCGCCGCACGCCCAGCCGCGCCACATGCGCGAGCAGCGCCCGGCCGATTCCATCGCCACGGCGTTCCGGCCGCACGTAGAGGTCCTCGAGCCAGATTCCGGACCGGCACAGCCACGTGGAGAACGTCGGGAAGAACAGCGCGAACCCGGCCGCTTCACCCTCGACGGCGGCGATCACCGCCTCCGCGGAGGGCGGTGAGTCGAACAGCGCGGCCGCCAGCAGCTCCTCGTTGCCGAGGACTCGATCGGCGGCTCGCTCGTAATCGGCCAGCTCGCGGATCATGCTCAGCAACAGCCCGGTGTCCAGCCGCTGGGCCGGGCGGATCTCGCAGGCCTCGTTCAAGCGCCTTCAGGCGGATCGATCTCGCGCTTGAGGATCTTCCCGGTCGGACCCTTGGGCAGGTCATCCACGAACCACACGCGCCGCGGATACTTGTATGCGGCCACCTGATCCTTGACGTAGTCGCGCAGCTCCTCCGGGCTGACTTCCTCGCCCTCCTTGAGCGCGACCGCCGCGCCGACCTCCTCACCGTACTCGTCGTGGGGGATCCCCAGCACCGCCGCTTCTCGCACGGCCGGGTGCTCGTACAGCACCTCTTCGATCTCCCGGGGGTACACGTTGTAACCGCCCCGGATGATCATGTCCTTCTTGCGATCGACGATGAAGAAGTAGCCGTCCTCGTCGACGGTTGCCATGTCGCCGGAGTGAAACCAGCCGTCTCGGATCGACTCCTCGGTGGCATCCGGGCGGTTCCAGTAGCCCTTCATCACGTTGTGACCTCGGATCACGATCTCGCCCACCTCACCCTGATCCACCGGCGTCCCGTCCTCGTCGACGACCTTCATCTCCACCCCATCGATCGGGGTGCCGATCGATCCCGGCTTGCGCTCCTGGTCAGGATGATTGAACGAGGCCACCGGCGATGTTTCCGAGAGGCCGTAGCCCTCCAGCACCTTGCATCCGAATGCCTCCTCGAACCCGCGCATGAGCTCCACCGGCATAGCCGATCCGCCTGACGCGCACACCTCCAGGGTCGAGGTGTCAGCGCCTTCACGCTCGGAGCAATTCAGCATCGCCCCGTACATAGTCGGAACGCCCAGGAACACGTTGACGTGGTCACGCTCAATGATCCCCAGCGCCTTCGCCGGATCAAAGCGGGGAATCAGGGTCAGTGTCCCGCCGGCCGCGACGGTGGCGTTCATCGAGCAGGTCTGTCCGAAGGAGTGAAACAGCGGCAGCGCGCCCAGGGTCACACTGTCCGGGCCCAGGTCGAAAAGTCCACGCGCGATCTCCGCGTTACGGCCTAGGTTCTGATGGGTCAGCTCGGCGCCCTTGGGCGTGCCCGTTGTCCCCGAGGTGTAAAGGATCACGGCGGTGTCCTCGGCGTCGGTGTCGGCTACGTCGGTGTGCGGATCAGCCGCGCCGATCACTCTCTCGAACTCGCCCGGCTGGACCAGCACGCATTCGGCGCCCGACTCCTCGGCTCCCGCCTGGGCATCCTCCGCGAAGTCGTGCCAGGCGAACAGCAGCTTGGCCTCCGGGTCGCCGAGGTAGAAGGCCACCTCACGGCGGCGGAGCAGCACATTCATCGGGACCACGACACCGCCGGCCCGCAGGATGCCGTAGTAACAGGCGAGAAAGTAGGGGACGTTCGGCAGCATGATCCCGACGCGGTCGCCCGGGTTCACGCCCCGCTCGCCGAGCAGACCGGCGACGCGAGCCGAGGCCTCGTCGAGCTGCGCGTAGGTGAACTCGGCGTCGTCGAGCTTGACGGCGACGTGGTCGCCGTCGCGCTGCGCAGCTTCGGTGAGGAGGCCGGCCAGGTTCATCGTTGGCCGAAGCCTACCCGCGTCAGGAACCTGTGAACTCCGGTTTGCGCTTCTGCATGAACGCCAGCACGCCCTCCATGAAATCCGAGGACTCCGCGCACTCCTGCTGCGACTCCGCCTCGAGGTCCAGCAGTGCCTCGAAGCCGGCGTAGGCATGGTGGTTGATCGTGCGCTTGATGCTCGCGTAGGAACCCGGAGGCCCCGCAGCGAGCCGGGAGGCGAGCTCAGAGACCGCTCCCTCGAGTTGTGCATCGGCGACGACACGGTTGATCAGTCCCCAGCCGGCGGCCTGACCGGCCTGGATTCGTTCGCCCAGATAGGCGATCTCGAACGCGCGCGTGTGCCCCACCCGCTGCAGGAGCGTCATCGACGCGCCGCCATCGAGTCCCAGGCCGATGTTGACAAACGCGAGGAGGAAGTAGGCCGACTCGGCCGCGACGATCAGGTCGCAGGCGAGGGCAAGCGAACAGCCAATGCCGACCGCGGGCCCGTTGACGGAGGCGATGACCGGCTTCTCCACGGTACGGATGGCGTGGATCAGCGGGTTGTACACGCCACGCAAGCGACTCAGGACGTCGGGTTTCCCGTCCGGTGAGAACTCTCCGCCGGCCTTGAGGTCCGCACCAGAGGAGAAGGCGCGGCCAGCGCCGGTGAACACGATGGCCCGGACGTCGGGATCCCCGGCCGCGTGGTTGAGCGCGGTCATCATCTCCTCGCCGAGTTGCTTCGTCCATGCGTTGAGCGCCTCGGGCCGGTTGAGAATGATCCAGGCGATCCGGTCGACGATCTTCAGCTCGACGGTCTGCAGGTCCAAGCTCAGCATGTTCGGCCTCCGGCGATCCGTGGTTGGCTAAGTGGTCTCCGCCGCAGACCACTAAGGGACAATAGCCGCCGCTCCGCGAGGGCGCGGATCGGCGAACATGTGGAGCGTGAACTTGCTGCCGAAGTTGATCACCGGACCCGCCGGCCGGCTCGGCGCCGCCGCGCAGAACGCGCTCGAGGTGGCGCGCTTTGGCGGCCTGACCACGGACGAGGAACCGTCGCCGTACGACGTGGCGAGCGAGCAGCGGGTGTACCGCCTCAGGCACTATTACCCGGGCGCGCGCAAGCGCGCGGGGCCTCCGGTGCTGCTCGTGCCGCCGATGATGCTGGCGGCCGAGGTCTACGACGTGTCCCCGAGCACCAGCGCCGTCAGTCTGCTGCGCCAACACGGTGTCGATCCGTGGGTGGTCGATTTCGGCGCGCCGGAGCGGGAGGAGGGGGGACTCGAGCGCACGCTCGCCGACCACGTGCTGGCGGTTTCCGACGCAGTCGACCGCGTGCGTGCGGCGACGGGTGAGGACGTCAACCTCGCCGGCTACTCGCAGGGGGGGATGTTCGCGTATCAGACGGCGGCCTATCGTCGCAATCAGGGCCTGAGCTCGCTGATCACGTTCGGGAGCCCGGTCGATACGCGCCTGGCGATGCCGTTCGGAATCCCGGAGCAGCTCGCCTCCGGCCTGGCTGGAGTCCTGGCCGACCGGGTGTTCCACGGCTGGGCGCTGCCGGCCTGGGCGAGCCGAACCGGATTTAGGCTGCTGGACCCGGTCAAGTCGATGCGCAGCCGCGTCGACTTCATTCTCCGACTGCACGATCGGGAGGCGCTGCTCCCGCGCGAAGGCCAGCGCCGGTTCCTCGAGGCGGATGGTTGGGTGGCGTGGCCGGGCCCGGCAATGGCCGACTTCCTGCGCCAGTTCGTCGCCCACAACCGGATGCTCGAAGGCGGGTTCGTGATCGAGGATCAGCTGCTCACCCTGGCCGACATTGCGACCCCGATCCTGTCGGTCGTCGGCACGGTCGACGAGATCGCGCCGGCTGCCGGCGTCCGCGCGATTCGCTTGGCGGCGCCGCAGGCTGAGGTGTACGAACTGGCGTTGCGAGCGGGGCACTTCGGCCTCGTCGTCGGTTCGACCTCCAACACCATCACCTGGCCCACCGTGGCCGCCTGGTCGCGGTGGCGAGCCGGGGACGGGGAGTTGCCCGACGGCGTTGCCCCCGTGCCCGACGATGGAGCCTCGGCCGAGATCTCACCTGAGGTTCGCAACCGGATGTCCTACGGCCTCGAGCTGGCCGGGGGGGTCAGCACCGGAATGGCGCGGTCGGCGGTCGGGACCGCCTCACGAACGGTGCGGAGTGTCCGCGAGCTGGCCCGCGAGACCGCTGGGCAGCTACCGCGCCTGGCCCGCCTCGAGCAGATCCAGCCGAGTACTCGGATCTCGGTGGGACTACTGGTGGACGAACGCCGGCGCAAGGCGCCCGACGACGTCTTCTTCCTGTTCGAGAACCGTGCCTACAGCGCGCATGAGACCAACGAGCGCATCGACAACGTCGTCCGTGGCCTGATCTCGATCGGCGTGCGTCAGGGCGAGCACGTCGGAGTGCTGATGGGCGCGCGTCCCACCGCGCTGGCTTTGGCCGTTGCGGTCAATCGCATCGGCGCGGTCGCGGTGATGCTCCGGCCCGACGGCGACCTCGGTCGCGAGGCTGAGCTTGGACAAGTGACGCGGATCATCGCCGACCCCGAGCGCGCATCGCTCGCCGCCGGGCTCGGGAAGCTCCACACGTTCGTCCTCGGTGGCGGCGGCGGCCCGCGTGAGCTCGGTGTGCCGCTGACCACCGACATGGAGCAGATCGATCCGGACGCCGTAGAGCTGCCGCGCTGGTACCGGCCCGATCCCGGCCGCGCCAGCGACCTCGCCTTCATCCTGTTCACCGGCGAGGGCCTCCGCACGCGGATGAGCCGGATCAGCAACCGCCGGTGGGCGCTCTCGGCGTTCGGCACCGCCTCCTCGGCTGCGCTTTCGAGCTCGGACACCGTCTATTCCATCACCCCGCTCTACCACCCGTCGGGCTTGATGATGAGCATCGGCGGGGCGATCGCCGGCGGTGCGCGTCTGGCCGTCGGCACGACGTTCGATCCGAGCACCTTCTGGGAGGAGGTCCGGCGCTACGGGGTCACCGTCGCGTCTTACACCTGGACGCTCCTCCATGATCTGGTTCAGGCGCCGCCCCAGCCGGGGGAGCGCCACCATCCGGTCCGGCTGTTCATCGGTTCGGGCATGCCCAGAGGACTGTGGCGCCGGGTCCAGGATCGGTTCAAGCCCGCCCGCGTGCTGGAGTTTTATGCCGCCACCGAGACAGGGGCGATCCTGGCCAACGTCAGCGGCGCGAAGCGCGGGGCGATGGGGCGGCCGCTGCCAGGGACCGCCGAGGTACGGATCGCTGCCTATGACATCGCCTCCCGCAAGCTGATCCTCGCGACGGACGGATTCGCCCGGGAGTGTGCCGTCGGCGAGGTGGGCCTGTTGCTCGCCCGGATGCGGCGCAGCGATCAGACGAGCAGCACCCCACTGCGCGGCGTGTTCTCGCACGAGGACGCGTGGGTGACCACCGGCGACCTCTTCCGGCGCGACGGCGATAGCGACCTTTGGCGCGTCGACGGCCTCGCCGACGTGGTGCTGACGGCCGAGGGGCCCGCCTTCACCGTGCCGATTCGCGACGTGCTCGGTGACCTCCCCGCGGTGGATCTGGCTGTCGCCTACGGGGTGGTTCCCAGCGGTGCCGAGCACCCGATCGCCGTCGCCGCGGTGACGCTGCGCGATGGGCACGAGCTGCAGGCTCGGGACATCGGCCGCGCGTTGTCGAGCTGTGATCCGCATGGGCGCCCCGCGATCGTGCACGTCGTCGACCGGATCCCGGTCACCACCTGGTATCGCCCTATCACCAGCTCGCTGCGCGATGCCGGCGTACCGCAGCCCGGCGCGGGCCGGATGGCCTGGTACAAGGACGCCAGTGGCGAGACGTACCGCCCGTTGACCGATGCGGTCCACCGGCGTCTGGCTGGCGCCGCCGCCTGAACGTCCGGGTCGGCCGAGTGGACAAGCGGCAGTTCACGTTTGGGCCATCCGAGCCGACTGAAGTAGGCTGTGTTCTCGGCGAGCGGGAGGGACGTGAGCCTTCCGGCCGGAGCAGCGGCCAGGGACTACGCGATCAAGCCGGCAGCGTCTCGCCCGAGTACAGCTTGATCACCTTGACTGCCCCGGCGGGCGTGGCGTTGATGCACAGCTCGCAGAGGACGCATTCGTCCAGGTTCTCCGGCACGATCCGTAACGTGCCGTCCTCGTTCTGAGCAAAGATGTCGACCGGGCAGACCTCGGTCAGCTTCGCCGCGAACTGGCTGTCTCGGGCGACCGCGTCATCCACGTCGACGTTGATGAACAGCGCGGCGCTCATATCGCCGCCCTGACCGGGGTTGACACGATCCTCTCCTTGACGATGTTGGGGATCTCGGAGATCTCCTCGGCGACGACGATCCCGGCCTCGGCCAGCCGCGCGATCTTCTCGCTCGCGGTATCGGCCTTGCCTTCGACGATCGTGCCGGCGTGGCCGAAGCTCATCCCGGGCATCTCGTCCATGAACCGTCCGGCCATGAAGGCGACGATCGGCAGCCGCGAATTGTTCTCGGTCACCCAGCGAGCCAGCTCGGCTTCCATCCGGCCGCCGGGCTCGGTGTAGATGACGATCGCCTGCGTCTGCTCGTCGGCCTCGAACAAGGGCATCAGCTCCGCATAGCTCTGCCCGATGATCGCGTCTCCGCCGATCGACACCGCGGTCGACTGCCCGAGACCGGCGGCGGTCAAAGTTGAGGACATCTCGGTGGTCATGCCGCCGCTGCGGGAGATCACGCCCACGGGTCCCGGCCGGTAGGACTTGGCAGCGTCCTTGGCTGGGCCGCCGATGCCGCCCATCTTGATCACGTCGGGGACGATGATGCCGAGGCAGTTGGGACCGATGATCCGGGCGCCGCGCTCGTGGGCGCGCTCCACCATCTGGGCCACGTCCCCGCGCGGGATCCGCTCGGTAACGATCACAATCAACTTGACGTCGTTCTCGATCGCCTCGAGCACGGCGTCCTTGGTGAACGCGGGGGGGACGGTGACCACCGACCCGTCGATCGGGCTTCCGTGGTGCTCGACGGCCTGGGCGACGGTGTCGAACACCGGGACACTGTGGACCTCGCGGCCGCGGCGGCCGGGCGTCACGCCGCCAACGATCTTGGCCCCTCTCCCGTAGTCCAGACACTCGCGGGTGAGATTGACCGCCTCGCGACCAGTGATCCCCTGGACGATGAAGGTCGTGTTTTCGTCGATCAGGACGCTCATACGGCGGCTCGCTGGATCTTTTCCACCGCGCGCTTCGCCGCCTCGTGCAGAGACACGCTGCGGTCCGCGTACTCGACGCCGTATTTCTCGAGGATCTTGAAGCCCTCCTCCTCCCAGGCGCCGGGAATCCGGAAAATGGCGATCTTCTCCGCCGGGTCATAGCCGAGCTCGACACAGGCCTTGATCACGCCGCGGGCGACGATGTCCACGCGAGTGTTGGAGACGATCGACATCATCACCGCAATCTTGTCCACACCGGGCTTCTGCAGCACCAGCTTGGCCAGGCCGCAGGCCTTGCGCACCGACGGGTTGCCGCCGATCTCGCAATAGTTGGCCGGGTCGCCGCCGTGCGCGCGAACCGCATCGAACAGAGTCAGCGAACCGCCACCGGCGCCGATCACCAGGCCGAGGTTCCCGTCGAACTCAGTGACGTTTCCGGCCACTCCGCGGTGATCCTGGGCGTCGACCGCCTCGCCGGCCAGTTCGAACGGGGTGGCCTCGCGGGCCTGCCGAGTCTCCTCACCGCGCACGCCGAGCTCCTCGAGCAGCGCCTTCTGGCGGGGGCGGGCTTCGTGCTCCATGTCCATGTGCGCGTCCAGCGCCACGAACGACCCGTCCCGCAGCTCGCCGAGCGGATTGATCTCCGCCAGCGTCATGTCGTAGCGCACGAACAGCCGGGCCAGCCGGGCCAGAATCGGCGTCAGCCGGTTCAGGGCCGAACCGGTGATCCCCAGCGAGGCGACTACTTGTTTGGCCTGCCAATCAGAGAACGGTCGCAGGGTCGAGAAATGGCCGCGGGCGACGTGGTCGGGGTGCTGCTCGGCGACCTCTTCGATGTCGATCCCGCCCATGTCGGAGAACAGCATCACCGGCTGCTTGCGGATTCCGTCCCAGACCACACCGGCGTAATACTCGTGCTTGACGTCAGCCTTCGAGTCGACCAGCACACCCCGGGGCATGTGTCCGTTGATCTCGAGGTTGAGCACGTGTTCGGCGTGCTCGGCCGCTTGCTCGGGATTATCCGAGAACTGCACGCCCCCGGCCTTCATCCGTCCGCCGGTCAGGACCTGTGACTTGATCACCACGGGACCGCCGATCTCCTGGGCGATCGTTCGTACCGCCTCGGCGGTTTCGGCGAAACCGTGCTTGGAGACCGGGATTCCGGCCTTGGCGACGATCGCCCGCGACTCGTATTCGAAGAAGCGCATGGAAGGCGCGGGAGCGTAGCGAAGCGCCCGCGAACGCGGCATCTACACGAGCTCAATCGACTCGGTGTCCCGACGTCGGCCAAAGTGCCTATAAAGCTGATCGAGAAACTTAGGCTTTCAGAGGAGCGCGGATCGCGGTGATGAACACCGGCAGCATCGAACAGCGACGGCCCGGGCGACGGGCTTCGACTCCGGCTCCGGTCGAGCTCTCCAGGTCGCGGCGCCCCGTTCAAGGGAGGTCGAACAAGGAACCAAACCGGCTCAGGCCGGTGGGATCGTGGTGCGTTGTTCGACCTGAGACCGAGTTTCGAACCATGGACCGTGGGCGCGAGTTGTCTTGGTTCCTTGTTCGGGCTCGGACGCCCCCCGCGACTGGCTACCGGGTCACCCAGGCGTCAGGGTCCTCGGCCAGCCGCTGGACCGCCTTGGGCAGATGTCCGGTCGCGATGTCGGCAACCGTCACGTTCTCGACGACACGCCGCAGGTTCGCCCGCACCGCGATCCAGACTCGTGGCAGCGTCTGCGACGCACCGGGATAAGCGGTCTCCTCGGGCGGGGCGCCGCGCACGCTGGCCAACGGCCCCTCGACGGCACGGATGATGTCGGCGACCGTCACCTCCCGGGGCGGCCGGGCCAGACGAAAGCCGCCGTCCGCGCCGCGATGACTGCGGACAATCCCGGCGTGGCGGAGCTCGCCGAGGATGTTCTCGAGGAAGTTGAGCGGGATACCCTGGGCGGTGGCGATCCGCTCGGCCTTCACCGGCTTTTCGTCCGTGGCGGCCGCGAGCTCGACCGCAGCCCGGACGGCGTAGTCGGCTTTGGCCGAGATTCGCACCGAGTGTCTCCCTATGCCGGGCTCGGCATGAACTCGTACGCCTCGGCCAGCTCAGGATCCTTGTGGGCCAGCATTTCGGCGAGCTCGACCATCACCTTGCACTGCTTCCAAGTCGCATCGTCCTGCATTTTGCCGTCGATCATGTGCACGCCGCGGCCGTCGGGGATCGCTTCGAGCACCTTCTTGGCAAACAGAACCTCGTCGGGGTCTGGGCTGAACACCTTCTTGGCGATGTCGATTTGGGCCGGATGCAACGACCAGGCGCCGACGCAACCGAGCAGGAATGCGGATCGGAACTGGACCTCGCAGCCCGCAACGTCCCGGATGTCGCCGAACGGCCCGTAGAACGGCAGGATCCCGGCCGACGTGCAGGCATCGACCATCCGTGCGATCGAGTAATGCCAGAGGTCCTGTTGAGCGCTGGCCCGGGGGGCGTCCGGGGTCTCGGGATCAGGATCGTCGATCACTCGGTAACCCGGATGACCGCCGCCGACGCGGGTCGTCTTCATCCGGCGGGAGGCGGCGAGATCGGCCGGTCCGAAGCTCATGCCCTGCATCCGCGGGCTGGCGCTGGCGATCTCCTCGACGTTGACCACCCCCAGGCCGGTCTCCAGCAGCGCGTGGACGAGGATCGGGCGCTGCAGCCCGGCCTTGGCCTCGAGCTGGGCCAGCAGACGATCGACGTAGTGGATGTCCCAGGGACCCTCCACCTTGGGCACCATGATGACGTCGAGCCGGTCGCCGATCTCCGTGACCAGCGTGGTCAGGTCATCGAGGATCCAGGGGGACTCCAGGCTGTTGACGCGCGTCCACAGTTGCGTGTCGCCGAGCTCCATCTCCTTGCCCACGCGGACCAGGCCCTCGCGCGCGGCTTCCTTGCGGTCGACGGGCACCGCATCCTCCAGATTGCCGAGGAGGATGTCAACGGTAGGGGCGATCTGCGGGACCTTGGCCACCATCTTCTCGTTGGAGAAGTCGAGGAAGTGGATCATCCGAGATGGCTTGAACGGGATCTCGAGGATGGGGGTCGGCGCACCGATGGCCAGTGGCTTTCCGAAGTCGCGGGGGTTTCGCAAGGGTCAGGCTCCTTTAGCTCTTTCAGCTCCCAACGCTACCGGGACTGCAGGCGCGCCCGCGTCCGGGATAACCTCCGAGACCATGTTCGCGCGCGGTCCCGGGGGCGGCACGGCAAGTTCGCGGGTTGCTCTCCGCGTGGTCGGCGCGGCCGCGGTCGCGACCGTGATCGCCTGGCTGTTGTGGCTCGGTCTCGCCAGCGGGGAGCCGGAACCTCGTGGCCACCGAGCTTCACACCGCGCCCAGACGGCTTACCGCATCGTCTCGATCACCCCGGGGGCGAGCGTGGTGCAGCTCCCAAGATCGTTCTTCGGCTTCTCGATCGAGTTCTCCGAGCTGCCGATGTACGAGCAGTTCCTGCCCGGCTTCGAGCGGGTTCTGTCACTGCTCAGGATCGGCGGGAACGGGCCGCAGGATCTGCGCATCGGCGGCGACTCGGCCGACATCACGTTCTGGAATCCGGGCTCCCGCCCGTTGCCGGCGGATGCCTTCGTGCTCACGCCTGCGTGGTTCACGCAGGCCTCCGCCTTGATCCGGGACGCGGGTCTGCGCGTGCTGTTCGACCTGAATCTCAAGCACAGCACTGCTGTCCAAGCGGCCGCTGAGGCCGCGGCGGCGCGTTCGCGGCTCCCGGTCGCCAGCATCATCGGCTACGAGGTGGGCAACGAGCCCGATCGCTATGGCGGCGGCTACTCGATCCCGGACTACAACCGCGCCTTCCGGGCCTATGCGGCGAAGCTGGCTCCGATCGCACCGAAGGTTCCCGTCCTGGGCCCGGCGATCACGAGCACCGTGTCCAACTTCAACTGGCTCCGCGGGGCGGTCGGTGCCGACCGCGCGCAGCTCGGCGTGCTCTCCGGACACCGGTATCCGCTCGGCGCCTGCGCGGCGCCGGGGAGCACCGGCTTCCCGACGGTGGAGAAGCTGCTCAGCCAAACACTGACCAATGGCCTCGCCAGTTCGGTGCGGCCCGCGGTCGTGCTCGCTCACCGGGCCGGTCTTCGCTTCCGCCTCGACGAGGTCAACTCGGTTACCTGCGGCGGCAGGCGGGGGGTCAGTGACACCTTCGCCACCGCGCTGTGGGCCCCCGGTGCTCTGTTGTCGCTGCTCGGCACGCGCCTCGACGCGGTCAATGTCCACATCCGCCCGACCAAGATCAACGGGCCGCTGGCCCTCGGCGCCAGCGGCTTCATCGCCCGTCCGCTGCTCTACGGCCTGATCCTGTTCGCCCGCGCGATGTCGCCCGACGGCGCGCTTGTCCACCTCCAGCTGAGCTCGCCGCTTCCCGCCCACCTCGAGGCATGGGGCGTCCGGGTGCCGGGCGACACGATGCATGTGCTGCTGATCAACAAGGGCGCAGGCCGCCAGACCGTGCGCCTGCGGCTGGGGGCCGGGCGGTCGGTCACCGTGCAGCGGCTGCTGGCGTCGTCGGTCCGGGCGGTCAGCGGCGTGACGCTGGCCGGCCAGATGCTCCAGCCCGATGGCTCGCTGGGCGGCCAGCTGCTCGCCCAGCAGGTGCATGGCCAGCCATCCGGTTACCAGGTCACCGTGCCGGCCGCGAGCGCCGCGCTGGTCATCGCGCAACCCTCGCGATAGTCGAGAAGCCGGTTCGTCCGGCGGAATGGCATGCTCCCGGGTCCCTCCGAAGCGACTCAGGAGCTCCAATGAACCAGATCGATACCGACCAGGCCGCACGCGAGGCCAGCGGCGCGCATCCGTATGGGCGCTACCTCGAGGAGTTCGAGGTCGGCGCGGTCTACAAGCACTGGCCGGCCAAGACTGTGACCGAGTCCGATGACCATCTGTTCTGCCTGATCACGATGAACCACCACCCGCTCCACCTCAACGACGTCTATGCGAGGCAGTCCCAACAGGGCCGCAACGTCGTCGTCGGCCCACTGGTGTATTCGCTGGCCCTCGGTATGAGCGTCTCGGACATCAGTGGCAAGGCGATCGCGAACCTCGCCACCGAGGAGCTCAAGCATCCCGCCCCGGTGTTCCACGGGGACACGCTGTTCTGCGAGTCCGAGGTGCTGGAGGTCAAGCCCTCGCAGTCCAAACCCGACCGCGGGGTGGTGCGCGTCCATACGCGCGTGCTCAATCAGGATGGCGTGCTGGTGGCCGAGTTCAAGCGCCTTGTGCTCGTCCCCCGCAAGGAGCCGGGAAAGGCGACTCAGGCCGCCGAGAGCAACGTCGAGTGAAGCCGTGCCGGGGCTGCAAGAAACCGTTCCCGGGTAGGCTTCGCGCCTCAACCGAAGCTTAAAGGAGTTCCGGAAACCCATGGCCCATACGGCACCGACGCATCAAGCCACGACGGACAACGCCCGCCTGCGAGCGTGGGTGGAGGAGATCGCCGCCCTCACGCAGCCCGACGAAATCCACTGGTGCGACGGGTCCGCGGAGGAATATGACCATCTCGCCAAGACGCTGATCGCGGCGGGCACGTTCGAGAAGCTCTCGGACGCCAAGCGCCCGAATTCCTACCTCGCGCTGTCCGATCCCGCCGACGTGGCTCGCGTCGAGGACCGAACGTTCATCTGCTCGGCCGAGGCGGAAGATGCCGGGCCGACGAACAACTGGCGCGATCCCCAGGAGATGCGGGAAACGCTGGAGGAACTGTTCAACGGCTCGATGCGCGGGCGGACGATGTACGTGGTCCCGTTCTCGATGGGGCCGCTCGGATCGTCGATCTCCCACATCGGCGTGCAGCTGACCGACTCAGCCTACGTGGCGGCGTCGATGCGGATCATGACTCGCATGGGACAGGCCGCGCTCGACGTCCTCGGCGACGACGGCCAGTTCGTGCCCTGCCTGCACTCGGTGGGGATGCCGTTGGCGGACGGTGCCCAGGACGTCGCTTGGCCGTGCAACGCCGACAATAAGTACATCGTGCATTTCCCCCAGACGCGAGAGATCTGGTCGTTCGGCTCGGGCTACGGGGGCAACGCGCTGCTGGGCAAGAAGTGCTTCGCGCTGCGGATCGCCTCGGTTATGGCGCGGGACGAGGGCTGGCTGGCCGAGCACATGCTGATCCTCAAGCTCACCTCCCCCGAGGGCGAGGTCAAGTACCTCACTGGAGCCTTCCCGAGCGCGTGTGGCAAGACGAACCTGGCCATGATGATCCCGACGCTTCCGGACTGGAAGGTCGAGACGATCGGCGACGACATCGCCTGGATGAAGTTCGGCGAGGACGGCCGCCTGTACGCGATCAACCCCGAGTCGGGCTTCTTCGGCGTCGCTCCGGGGACGAGCGACCACACGAACTACAACGCGATGCGGACGATCGCGACGAACACCGTCTTCACCAACTGCGGCAAGACCGACGACGGCGACGTCTGGTGGGAGGGCATGACCGAGGAGAAGCCCGAGCACCTGATCGACTGGCACGGCAACGACTGGACGCCGGAGTCGACGACCACGGCCGCCCACCCGAACGCCCGCTTCGCCACGCCGGCGGCCCAGGATCCGGCGATCGCGCCCGAGTGGGAGGACCCGGCCGGCGTGCCGATCGACGCGATGCTCTTCGGCGGTCGCCGGGCCAGCGTAGTTCCGCTGGTGACCGAGTCGTTCGACTGGGAGCACGGCGTGTTCCTCGGCTCGATGATGTCCTCGGAGATGACCGCCGCGGCTGCGGGCACGGTCGGCCAGCTGCGCTTCGACCCGTTCGCCATGCTCCCGTTCTGCGGCTACAACATGGCCGACTACATGGCTCACTGGCTGAAGCTTGGCGCCCAGGCGGATCCAGAGAAGCTGCCGAAGCTCTACTACGTCAACTGGTTTCGCAAGGACGCGGACGGTCACTTCCTCTGGCCCGGGTTCGGTGAGAACAGCCGCGTGCTCGCGTGGGTCTTCCGCCGCCTCGAGGGCGCGGCCGAGGCCGTCGACACGCCGATCGGGCGGCTCCCGGCCGAGGGCGCGCTCGACACGACCGGGCTCGACATCCCCGCCGGCGACCTGGCCGAGCTGATGGTGGTCGACGCCGAGTTGTGGCGCGCCCAGCTGCCCCAGGTCCGCGAGCACTACGCGAAGTTCGACCGGCTGCCCGACGCGCTGGCCAAGCAACTCGACGCGCTCGAGGAGCGGTTGCAATAACGAAGCGTCGGGCGTCGCCCAAAGCGGGCGGGCTCCGGCCGCTACGTCGCGCCGGGATGGATCGCGCGGCTTGCTCGCCGCGCGATCCGACCGGTGCGCGAGTTCGTCGTCGTCGGCGCTGTGGCTCCGTGCCCCTGCGCCCTACCTCCGCCCGCCGCCGCCGAACAGCTGGAGCATGAAGAGGAAGACGTTGAAGATGTCGAGGAAGATCGACGCGGCGATCACGACGGCGTCATCCATAGCGGTGCGCTTCAGGCGGTTGAAGTCGAAGATCGTGAAGGCGCCGAAGACGCCGAGTCCGAGCAGCGAGTAGATCAGGTTGCCGCCGGGGATCGAGATGAACAGCGTGACCAAGCCAAAGCCGATCAGCGCGAGGAGCATCCAGAACAGCGTCCGCGCCCAGCTGCTCAGGTCGCGCCGCGTGGCGTAGCCGTAGGCGCCGAGGCCGGAGACGAAGATGGCCGTGCTTCCGGCGGCCTGGTAGAGGGCGGTCGGTTCGGCTTGGGCGTAGGCGTTGAGCAGCGGCCCGGTGCCGAGGCCGAGCAGCAGGCCGAGCGCGAAGAGCAGGGCGACCGCTAGCTGCTGCGAGCGGCGGCTTGCGAAGTTGAGCCCGAAGACGCAGGCGAAGGCGGCGATCAGGAAGAAGATCCCGGTGCCGGAAGGGGCATTGCGCCCGAGATATGCGCCGGCCGCGGTGAACCCGACGGTCACGGCGATCAGGCCCATCACTTGGCCGAAGACGGCGCGGCTCTGGCTCAGGCTCTGTGCGGCGGCGGGGGGAGCGTAGCCTCGGTACGTGGACATTGCAGTGGTCTCCAACCTAGGGGGACGATGTGTTGCGCATATTCTCGTCCGTCCAGCTAAATCCTGGCTGAAACCGGGAGTTTCCGGCTCAGAACCTCAGGCCGGGGGGTCCTGAGGCTCAGGATGGAGCCCGCCGTTCGCCGGCGAGTAGGTTGTCTCCCCGCCCGCGTCCCAGCGAATCCGGTAGCGCGGCTTGGGGTCGCCGCGGAGGACCTCCTCGATCACGCCGCCCCGTCGCGGGCGCATGGCTCCGAGCTGCGAGCGTTTGCGGCGGCCGCTGATCTCGGCGAGCACTCTGTCTCCAACTTCGAAAGCCAAGGCGAATCCCCCTTTGGGGTCGTGGTGGGTCAGTGTGGATCTTCGCCGGGTGTCGCCGCCGGGGGGCGGGACTCCTCGGCGAGCGAGGTGATGGCGAGCGCTCCGCGCGCAGCCTCCTCGAGCACCTCGCCGGCCTCGTCGAGCGAACGGGCGTAGAGCTCGACGAGCAGGTGGACGACGATCCGGTTGTCGTCCTCGTGCTTGTGGAAGCGGACGTGGGTGAAGAACTCGCGAACGCCGTGATCGCCGAACGCGGCGTAGGAAAGGGCGTCGCCGGCGTCCGGGCCTGAGCAGCTCTCGACGTCGTCGGCATCGACCGTGACGGTGCACGAGGCGACCCACGGCGTGCCGGCGACCATCCGCTCCCAGCGGTCCTCGATCGGCGACACCCGGCCATCGTGGAAACCGAGATGAGGCTGATCGTGGAGGCAGTCGAGGCATTGGACGACCGCCTCCTGCAGCTCATCGACGACCTCGGCCCGCTCGCCGGTCTCGGGGTCGATCTTGTGGATTCCCTCGTAGTGGACCTGGACCTCGAGATCCTGCGACCAGCAGCGGTAGCAGCGCAGCCAGCTGCGGGGATCGGCCTTCACAACCTGGAGTCTAGCCAGGGGTGACCGATCCGGCTGACGTGGCCGGCCGAGGTGGGCACCGACGGACCGCAGCCTCTGGGGCACACCTTCTGGGGCGCACCCTCTGGGGCGCAGGCAGGCAGGCGGGCAGACACGGACCGGAGCTCAGCCTGGCGCAAGCGCCGTCAGCCGAACGTGAACGAGAAGCCGCGGGTGCCGGGCGAGAAGCTGAGCGTCAATCTATGCCGCCCGTTGACTGGAAGCGATGCGAGCGTGTAGAGACGTTGACCAGTGACGGCGACCGCGCCGCCGCGCACGTCGGCGCCGGCCGGCGCCGGGCGGCCGTCGAGGCTGACCTGCACGTGTCCGATCCCGCCGGCGGCGGGAGGGCTCAGCACGAGGTAGACGTTCTTCGCCTGGACCTCCGCGTC
>JRHI01001397.1_pt1 | contig 20459 bp, 19 predicted proteins | sample 215371 | NCBI WGS metagenome assembly JRHI01 (sample SAMN02929681, study PRJNA255918) | sediment metagenome | biome: cave system; feature: Ice Cave; material: Sediment; isolation source: sediment from deep within a dark volcanic ice cave with no known source of... ...
CCCGCCGGTTCGGCGGGCGGAATCGGCCGCGGCAGGAATCGCGGATGCATGCCGCCATCAACAGAACGACCCCCGTCCCACACGCGACGAGAGGCCGTCATCTGCGCGGCACCAGTCTGGTTGGTTAGCCGGCGACCACCGGCGAATTGGTCGAGGGTGGAGCTGAGGGGACTCGAACCCCTGACTTCGACACTGCCAGTGTCGCGCTCTCCCAGCTGAGCTACAGCCCCGCGACTTCGCGATCCACCCGTCGTGTTGACTTGCGCAGCCTGGCAACGGAGGCGGCTCGACGATAGCCGGCGAATCTCTATACATCGCGCGGTCAAGCACGCGTGGAAATCGTACCGCCCGCGGCAACCCATGTCAAACGTCTTCGCCCCGTGACCAGGGCCTGTTCGGAGGCGACGCCTCCTACGTGTTTCCAGTGCGAAATATAGCCACGACGCTAGATAGAGTACCCTTGCGCGTCTCTTCATCCATCCAATTGTGCCCACCCGCCACTTTAGGCGCATTTCGCACTGGAAACCATAGGAGAGACCACGGGCGGTCGGGTAGGCGGAGGCGATCTCCGCCATCGCCGCCGCGACGCCTAGGATGAACGCTGAGACGATCAGCCAGCCCCAGCCGCTGATCCCCAGTCCGCTATTCGGCCGCCGTCAGCAGAGCCGGGCAGACATGTTCAGATTGCACAAACCTTCGCCTCGCATTTGTGCGGTACGGCGGACGGTTTATTGATCCCCTGGCTCGATCATTGGTAGGATGCGGTCAGAACGGCCGGCAATCCGATTGGTGAACGATGGTCGATCACCGGTGCGCCCCCCTCGTCGAGGGGATGATTCGGTACCGCGACGCCAAGATGGCCCCGTTCTCGACGCCGGGTCACAAGCAGGGCGTCGGCATCGACCCCCAACTGCGCGAGCTGTACGGCGAGCTGGCGCTCCTGTCGGACATCCCGGTCAGCGGCGGCGTCGACGATATCCACTTTAAGTTCGACACCCTGAAGCAGGCGGAAGCGCTGGGCGCGGCCGCCTGGGGCGCGAAGCGGACCTTTTATCTGGTCAACGGATCGTCCACGGGCAACCACGCCTTCCTCCTCGCGACGCTGCGCCCCGGCGACGAGATCGTTGTCGCCCGCGACATCCACAAGTCACTCCTCGTCGGCCTGATCCATACCGGTGCCCAGCCGGTCTACGTCGCGCCCAAGCTCCATCCGGAGCTGAACATCGGGCTCGGCGTCGGCGCGGCCGACATCGCGGCGGCGCTCGCGCAGCACCCGCGGGCGAAGCTCGTCGCCCTGGTCAGCCCGTCGTATTGCGGCGTCTCGTCCGACCTTGCGGCCATAGTCGACGTCGCCCACGCCCACGGCCTGCCGGTCTATGTCGACGAGGCCTGGGGACCCCACTTTCACTTCCATCCGGCACTGCCGCCCTCAGCGATGGCGAGCGGTGTCGACGGCGCGGTGGCGAGCACCCACAAGGTGCTCGGCAGCATGACCCAGGCGGCGATCCTCAACATCCAGGGGTCGCTCGTCGACCATCAGCGCGTCGCCGCCGCGGTCGGCATGGCCCAGACGACGAGCCCGGCGACGTTCATCCTCGCCTCGATCGACGCCTGTCGCCGCCAGATGGCCCTCCATGGTCGGGAGCTGCTCGATCGGACGATCGCGCTCGCCGAGGACGCACGGACGAGATTGCAGGCCATTCCCGGCATCTCGGTGCTCGACGGCGAGTCGATGGGCGTCGCAACCTACGATCTGACCAAGCTCGTCATCGACGTCCACAATCTCGGGATGACCGGGTTCGACGTCGAGGAGGCGCTCCGCTGCCGTTACAGCATCGTCCCAGAGATGAGCGACCTGATCGCGATCATGTGCCTGGTCACCGTCGGCGATACCCAGGAGAGCATCGACCGCCTCGTCCGGGCTTTTGCGGAGCTGTCGATTGAGCGCCCGGTCTACCGCAACGGCAACGGCATCGGGCTGATGCGGTCGTCGGGCGCCGTGATCGCGCCCGGGGTGCAGGCCATGTCGCCGCGCGACGCCTTCTACGCCAAGACGCGGCAAATCCCCCTCTGCCAGGCGGTCGGCGAGGTCGCGGCCGAGCTGGTCATCCCCTATCCGCCGGGCATCCCGGTCTTCGCGCCGGGCGACGTGATCGCGTGGGACAAGGTCGAATACCTGACACTCGGCGCCGCCCACGGCATGTACATCTCGGGCGCGGCCGATCCCCGACTCGCGACGATCAGGATCGTCGACCGCGCCTGAACCAATGCCTCAGCTCGACCACCTCACGATGTCTGTGATCTCCATCACAGGTAGTTGCCGCGACCCCGCATCAATCCACCTCCAACCCCTCTGGCGTAAGGTATGCATCATCGCCGTCGATGGCGCCGGCGACCGGCCAGACCTTACGTCCAAGAAGGAGGAGGGTATGGCAGTACAGCGAGAGGCGCAGCGGGGCATCCTCGCCTCGCCCACTGGCACGCGCCGGACCGACTGGCTCGGCGACAGTCTGCTCAGCGGCTTTATCGCGACCTTCGCGATGAGCGTCGTGATCGCCGCGGCATTCGGCTTCGCGCGGCTGGTGGGCGATCAGCATGGCTCGCTCGTCGCGCGCTGGTTCTGGGCCCTCAGCCACAATCCGGTCATCCGCACCACGGCGGACTGGGTGGCCGTCGCGATCGCGCTCAACCTGCTCATGGGGCTTGTCTGGGCGATCGTCTACGGCTTCGATGCGGAGCCTCGTCTGGTCGGATCGGGCTGGCGGAAGGGGATGATCTTTGCCCTCGGTCCTTGGCTCCTCTCGGTGATCGCGTTCCTGCCGATCATGGGCGGCGGGTTCCTTGGGCGCGACATCGACGCCGGCCCGCTGCCCGTCCTCGGCAACCTGATTCTCCACCTCGTCTACGGCGGCATTCTCGGCTCGGTCTACGCGATCGACCTCGACGCCTGGTTGGACGGTAGCGAGACCGACCACGTCCACAACGAGGCCGCGCAACGGGGCGCCGCGATCGGGCTGATCGCGGGACTCGTCGTCGGTCTCGTCGCCGGCTGGTTCGTCGGACCGGCGTTCGAGGACGCCGGCAGCCGCGGTCTGATCACGCTCGCGGGCGCCTTCACCGGCGGCGCGCTCGGACTGATCGCGGGCTCAATGGCCGCCATCGATCGCGGCTCGACGGCGCGGCGCGAGGCGCGTTCAGATACCAGGTAGCCGTTCCAACCGACGCGTCCATTCATGGCATCTCGGAGGGGCGGTCCCACGAGACGGTTCTGTACGGTGGCACCGTGCCGAAGACCGTGGCGCTCCGTGTTAGCCCCGGAGGGGCTTTGTCGGTTGAGCCCAGGGTTTCAACCCTGGGATACTCTGCCGGAGGCTCTGCCGGAGGCAGCGCTTAGCGCCAGCGTAGGTCCCCTGCGCCCACCGGCGGGCCGCTGATCTTGTCGCGCATCGCTGCCAGCCGAGCGGCGGCGGCGTGGAGCGTCTCGTCGCGCTTGGCGAAGCAGAAGCGCGCCAGGAGTGGGGCGCGGGCGGGATCGAGGTAGAAGGCCGAGGGCGGCACGGCCGCGACGCCAACCTCCGCGGTCAGCCAGCGACAGAACGACGCATCGTCCGGGAAGCCGAGGTGGCTGATCTCGGTCATCAGGAAGTAGCTGCCGGAGATCGGCAGAGTCGGCAACCCCGCGCCGTCCAGCGCCGCGCGGAGAAGATCGCGCCGTCTCGTGTACTCGGCGCGCAGCCGGTCGTAATAGCCGAGCTCGGGTGCAACCTCGAGCGCCGTCGCCATCGCCTCCTGGAAGGGTGTCGCGGTGGCGAAGGTGACGAACTGGTGGACGGCGCGCAGTGCCGCGGTGAGCGACGCCGGGCCGACCGCATAGCCGATCTTCCAGCCTGTCATGCTAAACGTTTTGCCGGTCGAGTTGACGACGATGGTCCGATCCCACATCCCGGGGATCGTTCCGAGCGAGACGTGTTGGGCGGCGTCGAAGACGATGCGCTCGTAGACCTCGTCGGTGATCGCGACGACGTCGCGCTCCTGGCAGAGCCGCGCGATCAGGTCCAGCTCGGGATGGGTAAAGACCTTGCCGGTCGGGTTGTGCGGGGTGTTGAGCAGGAGCGCCCGCGTCCGCGGGGTGAACGCCGCCGCCAGCTCGTCGGGATCGAACGACCAGTCGGGCGGACGCAACGTGACCGGGCGCAACCTCCCCCCGGCGAGGATCGCGCTTGTCGGATAGGAGTCGTAGAACGGCTCGAACGCGATCAGTTCGTCGCCCGGACCGAGGAATGCCTGGATCGCGTCGAAGATCGTCTCGGTCGCGCCGCTGGTGACGGTCACCTCGGCGTCGGGATCGATCTCGCGGCCGGCATCGCGCGCCCAGGTCGCGGCAATCGACCGGCGCAGACGCGGCGCGCCGTGGCCAATCGCGTACTGGTTGAGGTCGGCGTCGATCGCCGCCTTAGCCGCCTCCTTGACGAAATCCGGTCCGGCGAAGTCCGGAAAGCCCTGCCCGAGGTTGACCGCACCGTGCTCAACGGCGAGCCGGCTCATCTCGGAAAATATCGACGTCCCGAAGCCGCGGATGCGCTCCGTCGCGAATCTGTCCATCACCGGCCCTCACCCCCAGACCCTCTCCCGATGCGCGGGAGAGGGGAGCACGCACTACGCGACGAGGTGCTCCATCTCGGCGACGGTGGCGTCGAACTCGGCGAGCGCGGCGCGGACCGGGTCCGGGGTGGTCAGGTCGACGCCGGCCCGGTGTAGGAGCGGCAGCGGATAGTCGGAGCCGCCCGCCCGCAGCATCGTGAGGTACCGCTCGGCCGCCGGCTCGCCCTCGTCGCGGATCGTTCGCGCCAGTGCGACCGCGGCGGAGATGCCGGTCGCGTACTGATAGACATAGAACGCACGGTAGAAATGCGGAACCCGGCTCCAGATGATGCGCGAGCGGTCGTCGACCAGGACGCCGGGGAGGTGGGTGTTCACCATCTCGCCGTAGAGCGAGGTCAGAGTGGCAAGGGTCAGCGGTCGACCCGACTCGGCCAGCCCATGGGTTTGGTGCTCGAAGTCGGCGAATAGCGCCTGGCGGAGCAGCGTGCCCGCAATCGTGTCGGCGAAGCGGTTCAGGATCGCGAATCGCTCCGCGCGATCGTCGCCGGCGTCGGCGAGAAGCCGCCAGGTCAGCAGCACTTCGTTGACCGTCGAGGCGATCTCGGCGGTAAAGAGCGAGTACCCCGCATCGTGGAACGGCTGGTGGGCGTCGGCGTAGAGGCTGTGCAGCGCGTGGCCGGCCTCGTGCGCCAGCGTGAAGACGTGGTCCATCGTGCCGTTCCAGTTGAGCAGGATAACCGGCGGCTCCCCATAGACTCCCCAGCAGTATCCGCCTGAACGCTTTCCCTTTGTCTCGTAGACGTCCACCCAGCGCTGGTTGAGACCGGCCTGGAGATCGGAGACGTAGCCCGCGCCGAGGCGCGCCACGCCCCGCAGTACGATCTCGACCGCCTCTCGGTAGTCGTAACGCCGCTCGGGTTGCGGCGCCAGCGGAACGTAGAGATCGTAGATCGCGAGTTGATCGACGCCGAGCAATCGCCGCCGCAAACCCAGGTACCGCTCGAGCGCCGGTCGCGCCTCGTGCATGGCCGCGAGCAAGCTATCGTAGACCGACTCCGGAATGTTGTCGTCGAACAGCGACGCTGCCCGCGCCGACCCGAACCCGCGAACCTTCGCGTAGAAGACGTCCTTGCGGACCGACGCGCCGTGGAGGGCAGCCAGCGTATGCTTGTGCATCAGGTAAGCGTCGGTGAGCGCCTCGTAGGCTTGCCGACGCACGTCTCGGTTCTTGCTTTCGAGCAGGAGCTCGTAGCGTCCCTTGGTCAAGACGATCTCGGCGCCCTCCTCATCTCGCACCCGTCCGAAATCGAGATCGGCGTTGTCGAGCGCGGTGAACGCGTCCGGCGCCGCCCGCGTCACGTCCGCCCCTTGGGCAAGCACCTCCTCCACCTCGATCGACCGCGTGTGCGGCCGGTGGCGCTCGATGTTCTCGACCAAATGCCGGTAGACCGCCAGAGCGGGATCGGTCAGGAACGCGGCGAGCCGGTCGCCCGGGATCGTCAGGATCTCCGGCTGGAGGAAAGCGAGCGCTTCGGCGGCTGCGACGGCGATCGCCGTCGCCCGTTCGAACCGCGCCATCGCCTCGCTGTCCGCCGTGTCCTCGTCGCGCCGCAGCATGGCGTAGACGTGGAGCCGCTCGATCGTTCGCCGGACCGCCATGATGTCGTCGAGTGCCCGGGCCAGCCCGCCGGCTGATTCACCCAGGCGGCCGCGATGGGCCGCGGCCGTCGCGAGCTGTCCGTAGACCCGCTGCCCATCTTTCTCCCAGGCCGCCTCGTCGACATAGATCGCCGTGAGATCCCAGGTTTCCGCCACGGGAACCTGATCCCGCGTCAACTCCTCACCTTGAGCCACCAAATCCCCGCTCCTTGTCGTCGGCACAGTTCATCTGGGAATGATACGGTGTATTCGGCAGTCCCTTACCCTGGGGCCAGACAATTGGGCACAGGGGGCACGCACATTCGCAGGTGCGACACGGTGCGACCGAGTGCTCCGGAGAAACGACCAATTACGGGCGGCCCCGGTAGCCCGTCATCATGAGCGCAACGACGCTCGTGCTTCGTCGCCCATCCCGTCCGCCCCGACCCCTGTCCGCTCGTGAACCCGGGCGCGGATGTGGAGTCACGCGCGTGCCACCGTCTGACCAGTAACGCCAGCGGCGCCGCGCTCGTCCCTTCATCATTCTTGCTACAATCCCCGGCCATGTCCGCCGGTTGAGGGAGACTCGTTCGACGGGACGGACCTGGATACGCTCGTGGGGCGAGACGCGTCTGCGTCGAGCCCAGGTTTCGGATGAGCACAGGAGGAGCAGATGCGGTTCTTACTCAAGGTGGTTATCCCAATGGACGCCGGCAACGCGATCATCAAATCGGGACGTTTGGGACCCACCATCCAATCCATCCTCGCCGACTTAAACCCCGAGGCGGCCTACTTCACCGAACAAGATGGGTACCGCGGGGGCTACATCGTCGTCGACGTCCCGCAGGCGTCGGACATCCCACGGATTGCCGAGCCGTTCTTTCTGGCGCTCAATGCCACGGTCGAGTTCCACCCGGTGATGGTCCCCGAGGATTTGGAGGCGGCGGGACCGGCCATCGCGGCCGCGGTTCAAAAGTACGCTGGATAGGCGGTTTGGTGCGGCGGCCGCGCGCTGACTGGACGCGACTGGTCGGGCCGGCCGCTCGAATGCGCTCAGCAGGTACCTCCAGGCAACGCGCCTTCGGGCCATGACGGGCCAAGCGCCGCCGCGAGCTGCGACACGGTGTCGCAGACGATGTCTGGCTGCGCCGCGTGCAGCTCGTGGTGGTCCGGACTGCCCCAGGTGACGGCGATCGTCGTCAGACCCGCCGCCCGGCCCGCGATCACGTCGGCCGCGGAGTCTCCGACGAACGCCGCGCGCGCGCCCGGCCGGTGGCCGACGGCCAGGAGCGCGGCGAACACCGGCTCGGGGTCTGGTTTCTGGTGGGCGACGTCGTCGCCGGCGAAGACCGCGCCGATCAGGTCAAGGACGCCGATCGAGCGCAACGTGAGGAGCGCCGTCTGCCGGCTCTTGCCGGTCACCACGCCGACCTTGATCCCCGCGTCATGGCAGGCGCGGAGCAGGTCGTCCATCCCCTCGTGGACGGCGGCGAGTCGATCGTGCTCCCGCGCGTAGACGTCGAAGTAGCGCGCGACGGCCTCGTCGGCCGCCTCGATCGGGACGACCGACCGGATGATGGCGTGGTCCGGCGGCCCAAACAGGGCGCGCACCTCCGCCTCGCTCAGCCGGTACCCGAGCGACGGCGTCAGCGCGGCGTCAAACGCCGCGTAGATGAGCGGCAGCGTATCCGCGATCGTGCCGTCGAGATCGAAGATCGCAGTCTCAAAGCGGGCCATGCGCCGTCCTATCGTCCCTGATACGTCGGTTCGCGCTTCTCGATCACGGCCGCGAGACCCTCCCGGTGGTCGGACGTCGCCGCCGCGACCTCCTGAAGTCCAGCCTCGTACGCCAGGTGGCTCGCAAGCTCGGGAAACACGGCGCGGTTGAACGCGCGCTTGGTCAGACCGATCGTTCGTGTCGGGAGCACCGCAAGGCGATCGGCGACTTGGCGTGCCGCAGGCAGCAGCTCAGCGGCCGGCAGCACCCGGTTGACCAGCCCCACCTCAAGCGCGCGATCGGCGTCGATCCGCTCGCCGGCAAATGCCAACTCCGACGCCCGGGCGAGTCCGATCGCTGCGGGCAAAAGCATGGTCATGCCCACCGCCGGGATGAGTCCGATGCCGACCGGCGAGAGGACGAAGCTCGCGTCTTCGCTCGCTATCCGTAGATCGCAGGCAAGCGCGATCCCGAGCCCGGCCCCGGTGGTGATCCCGTTGATCGCGGCGACGACGGGTTTCTCGATCGCTCGCAGCCGGAGAATGATCGGGTTGTACCGCTCGCGCAGTTGATCCCCGACTGCCCTCGCACCCTTCTCCTCCGTTTCCCGCGCCAGCTCGCGGACGTCCTGACCGGCGGAGAAGGCCCGACCAGCACCAGTCACCACGACGGCACGCACCGTCGAGTCGCCGTCCGCGGCGCGGATCGCCGCCGCGAGGCGCTGGCACAGGTCCCGGTCGAAGGCGTTGAGCGCCGCCGGCCGGTTCAGCGTGATCGTGAGCACGCCGCCCTCCTGGTCCATCCACAGAGTCTGCTCGGGGGTCGTCATCGCCGTACCGTATCTCCTCATTGGCCCTTGAAGTCCGGCGCCCGTTTCTCGAGAAACGCGGCCATGCCCTCCCGACGGTCCTCGGTCGCGAACAGGAGGTTGAAGCTGCGCCGCTCGTAGTCGAGACCGGTCTCCAGCGTCGTGTCGAACGCCTTGAGAATGGCATCCTTGGCGAGCTGGACGGCGAGCGGCGGCTTGGCTGCGATCTCCTGGGCGAGGCGGACGGCTTCGGTCAGGTACAGCTCGGCCGGCACGACCCTGGTGATCAACCCGGCCGCGAATGCCTCCCGCGCCGTCAGGTGGCGTCCTGTCAGGACCAGCTCCATGGCCAGCGCCTTGCCCACGGCGCGGACGAGGCGCTGCGTGCCGCCCGCGCCCGGGATGATGCCGAGGTTGATCTCCGGCTGGCCAAACCGCGCCGTTTCGGAGGCGACGATCAGGTCGCAGAGCATCGCCAGCTCGTTGCCGCCGCCGAGCGCGAACCCTGCGACCGCGGCGATCAACGGCGTGCGAATCTTCCGGAGGCGCTCCCAGCGCGCCGACTGCGGCCGCAGATGCATCTCGACCGCCGTCGCCTCGGCCATCTCCGTGATGTCGGCGCCAGCGGCGAACGCCTGCTCGTCGCCGGGCATCACGATCGCGCGCACCTCGGGGTCCCGATCGAGATCCTCGAGCATCCCGATGAGGTCCGCCAGGAGGGCCTGGTTGAGCGCGTTGCGAACCCGCGGCCGGTTGACGCGGACGACGGCAACGTGCCCATCACGGGCGAGGAGCAGGTGACCGTGGTCCCACGCCGGGCTGCCGCCGTCCGCTGCCGCTCCCGACTTGTCCATGGCGTCCGCCTCCTGGATTCGTCGCCGGCCTCCGATTGATCCTCACCCGTCGTCGGGTGGTAGGATAGCCGGAGATGGCAGCGACGGTTTGGTGATTGCGCCGAATCGAATCGGGGAGCACATGCGATGGCGACGACGAAGCTGATGACCGCCGACGACGTCTGGCTCATGAACGACGACGCGCGGGTCGAGCTGATCCGGGGGGAGCTTCGAGAGATGGCGGCGGCTGGCGGACGACATGGCGCAGTCGCGGTCGAGTTCACCGGCCATCTCTGGGCGTACGCCCGCCTGACCGGATCGGGGCATGTCTACTCCGCGGAGACGGGCTTTGTCCTTGAGGTCGACCCGGATACGCTGCTCGTTCCCGACGCATCGTTCGTCCGATCGGACCGTCTGCCGGCCTCGGGTGTACCGATCGGCTTTTTTTATCTGGCGCCGGATCTCGTCGTCGAAGTTCGGTCGCCCTCGAATAGCCTGAAGGACGTGTTGGACAAAGTCGCGATCTACCGTCGAGTCGGCATGCTCCTCATCTGGGCCGCTGATCCGGTGACGGAGACGGTGACCGCCTACTGGTCAGATGGACGCGAACGTCTGTACCGAATCGGCGATGACCTCGACGGTGGAGACGTGCTCCCCGGATTCCTCGTTCCGGTGGCCGAGTTCTTTTCGTAGCCTCGTTTCCCATCCCCGCCGGACCCTCGGCAAGGCGTGTCCTACCTCAGGTCGCGTGCCGTCGCTGGGGCTCCCGATGTGGCGCGTCTGGTACTATGGTCGCCTCTCGACCGTGTGGGTGCTTGCCTGAGGGGCAACGTCGCTGAGACACCGCGGATGGCTTCAATTGCCGACGAAATGACTACCGACGACACCGCCGCGTTTGCCCAAGGCGACCGCCCGCGCACCATCGTCGCCGGTCATTACGCCATCGACCTCAACGTCCCGCTCGGCGCCGGCGGCATGGCACTGGTCTACCGCGGGCGAGACCTGCGGACGCGGCGGGACGTCGCGCTGAAGACACTCCGCCTCGAATACCGGCGCGACCCCGAGACGCGCGCCCGCTTCCGACGCGAAGCGCGCACGATGGCCTTCCTCACCCATCCCAACGTCGCCCGGGTCTACGACCTCTACGAGGACACCGAGGCGCCCTGGGTCGTTCTCGAATACGTCCCGGGGTGTTCCCTCAAAGCCGAAATCAACGAACGGGGTTCGCTCGGTCTCGAAGAGACCGCCGATATCCTCGATCAGGTCGCCGATGCGCTCGCCCATCTCCATGCCCGTGGGCTGGTCCACCTCGACGTCAAACCGCAAAATCTGATCCTGATGCCGGAGGGTACCGTCAAGCTGATCGACTTCGGTCTCGCTCAGCGGGCAGGGCAACCACAGGAGATGATCGGCGGCGCTGCCTTCGGCACCGCCGCCTACCTGGCGCCGGAACAAGCCTGCGGCGAGCCGGTCGACGCGGCAACCGACGTTTACGCGCTCGGCTGCGTCGTCTACGAGCTGCTCACCGGCCGGCCGCCGTTCGAGCCCGCCGCCGAGGGCGAGCTCAAGAACGACGTGATCCGCGCCCATCTCGACCACCAGCCGGTGCCCCCCTCGGCGGGGCGGCCGGATCTCCAGCTGCCGGCCTGGGTGGACGACGTCGTCTTCTGGGCGCTGGCGAAACGCCCAGAGGATCGCTATCGGGATGTCTCGTCGTTTGCCCGCGTCTTTCGCGACGGCGTCTCGGGCACGATCGCCGGCAGTGAGGCGCTGACCAGCCGCGTCGTCGCCCATCCGGTCGTCGACACCCGGCTCGTGCCGGCGACCGCGCCGGCGCGGCGCTCTGGTCTCGGCGGTCGCGCCGCCGCGGCGATCTACCGTGCCGGTGGGCGGGGCGCCCGGCGCTCGCGGCGTCTCCAAGCGCTGCTCTGGCGGTTGATCGCGGCGATCGCGATCGGCAACCTCGTGCTCGCGCTCCTGCTGGTCTACGACCGTGGAGCGGTGCCGGGTCTGGGCGGAGCCCGCGGTGGCCTGCGCGCTGGCGACACAGCGCGGGTCACGCAAGGTCGTCTCCGCGTCCGCTCCGCCCCCGGGCTCACCTCCGACACAATCGCCGTACTTGAACCCGGCGCCCGGCTGTCCATCACCGGGCAATCGGTCGTGGTCGACGGCGAGGCCTGGTGGCCCGTCACGATCGAGCAGAACGGGCAAGCGATGAACGGCTACGTCTGGGAGGGCGGCATCGCGCCGGTCAGGAGAACAGGCGCGACGCGGCTGCACGACTTGGGCGACCGCGCTAAGAAGCTCGCCGGTGCCGTCGCGGACCGCCTCGGTCTGCCCGCGGAGATCAGGTAGATGACCGGGGCTGGACCTGTTTCAACAGCGGTCGCCGAGCCACCACTGGTAATTTACCGGCTGGCCGTCGTCGGCGCCGGCACGATGGGCGCGCAGATCGCGCAGCAAGCCGCGCTGCACGGTTGCCCCGTCGCGCTGCATGACGTCTCGGCGGCGCAGCTTGACCGGGCGATCACCAGCAACCGGCGCCACCTCTCCCGCCGCGTCGTGAAGGGCACCCTGAGCAAAGCCGGCATGGCGACCGCGCTGACGAGCGTGCGGCCGGAGCCGTCGCTCGAGCGCGCCGTCGCCGATGCCGACCTCGTCGTCGAGGCGATCGTCGAAGACCTCGACGCCAAGCGCGCGCTCTTCGCCCAGCTCGACCGTCTGACGCCCGGACGAACGGTGCTGGCCACGAACTCCTCAACGATGACCGCTTCCGAGATCACCGGGGAGCTGGGCGGACGGGACCGCACGCTTGCCCTCCACTTCTTCAACCCCGTGCTGGTGATGCGGCTGGTCGAGGTGGCGCCGGCCCCGTTCACGCGGTCGGGCATCGTCGATGCGGTCGTCGCGTTCTGTCGCCGAATCGGGCGCCAACCGGTTGTGCTCCAGCGGGAGATCACCGGGTTTCTGGTCAACCGGGTCCTGGCGGCATTGCGGCGCGAAGCGATGTGGCTTGCCGACCAGGGGTACGCCGCGCCGCGCGACATCGACACCGCCGTCAAACTCGGCCTGAACCATCCGATGGGACCGTTCGAGCTGGCGGATTTCAACGGGCTCGACGTGGTGCTCGCCGCCGCCCGTCACCGCTACGCGCGCTCCGGTCAGGAGGTCGACCGGCCGCCGAAGATCCTGGAGGCGCTCGTCGCGGCGGGTCATCTGGGCCGCAAAACCGGGCGCGGGTTCTACGACTACCCCGCGCGGCAGGACCCAGCAACGGCGAACGAGGGCGCATCGTGACCGACGCCGCCTCGGCACCGCCCGCGACTGGGACGGTGCCGCTCGACTTCTTCCTCGCCGATGCACTGCTGACCGGCGAGGAGCGGTCGGTTCGCGACCGCGTGCGCGCCTTTGCGGACGCACACCTGCGACCGGGCGCCGCCCAGGCGTGGCAGAGCGAACAGTTTCAAGCGCCGCTGCTCCCGCGCCTGGCCGAGCTCGGCATCGTCGGCGGCGCGGTCGAGGGGTACGGCTGCCCGACCATGAGCAGCGTCGCCTATGGGCTTGCCGCGCAGGAGCTTGCCCGCGTCGATTCCTCCTTTGCCACCTTCTTTGGCGTGCAGAGCGGGCTCGCGATGGGCGCGATCGCGGCGTGCGGCTCGGAAGAGCAGAAGCAGCACTGGCTGCCGAAGATGGCGCGCTGCGCGGCGATCGGGGCCTTTGCCCTGACCGAGCCCGAACACGGCAGCGACGCCGCGCATCTCACGACCCGGGCCCGGCGCAACGGCGACGACTACGTGCTCGACGGCGCCAAACGCTGGATCGGCAACGGCACCATCTGCGACGTGGCCGTCGTCTGGGCCCGCGCCGAGGAGGGCATCGCGGGGTTCCTGGTCGAGTGCCCGACGCCCGGCTTCAACGCCTCGGTCATTCAGGGCAAGCTGTCGAAGCGCGGGGTGGAGCAGGCAGACATCCGGCTGGACGGATGCCGGGTTCCGGCCGGCCACCGAATGCCGGTGGGCGGCTTCCGCGCCATCGCCGACATCCTGAGCAAAACGCGCCACAACGTGGCCTGGTCAGCCCTAGGCGAAGCCATCGCCTGCTACGAGACGGCGCACGGCTACGCCCTGCGCCGGGAGCAGTTCGGCAAGCCGATCGCGGCGTTTCAGCTCGTCCAGGCGAAGCTGGTCCGCATGCTCGGCGAGATCACCAAGGCCCAGCTGCTCTCGATTCAACTGGGTCGCCTCAAGGATCGGGCCGAGGCGACGCCCGGGATGACCGCCTTCGCGAAGCTCAACAACGCGGCAATGGCGCGCGAGGTCGCGGCGACGGCCCGCGAGATCCTGGGCGGCAACGGCATCCTGCACGACTACGACGTCATGCGCCACCTCTGCGACCTGGAGTCGGTCTTCACCTACGAGGGGACCCACGACGTCAATACGCTCGTCGTCGGCCGCGAGATCACCGGGCTCGCCGCGTTCGTGTAGCCGCGGCCGCCGCCCCCATCCAGAACCCCGCTCCACACGTTGGATAGGAACGGCGAGCCCAGCGCGAGCCGCGCGCGTCGTCAGACAGTCTGGGATGGTCATCCGGCTACCGGGATCCGCTCTGCTAGACTTGAAAGATTGAAGCTCCGCCCGCATGAGATTGGTCGTCGACCGCGGCGGAAGCGACGAAGGCGATGACCGGGAGAGGATGATGGTCGAGCAGAGCTACCGCGTGCCGGACGTCAGTTGCGACCATTGCATCCGCGCCCTCCAGAGCGAGCTCCTGAAGCTCGGCGGCGTCCAGGCGGTCGACGTCGATCTGCGGACGAAGATCGTCACCGTCAAGCACGATGGCGCGGTCACGGATGGGCAACTACGCGCGGGCATCGAGGAAGCCGGTTACGACGTTGCGGCCTGAGCCGTGAGCGTGGCCAGGGTAGACTCCGCGTCGGGCACGCCGCCGCGGAGCGAGACGCCGACTTTGCCCGCAAGCGGTGTGACCCGCCACGGCCGCGACCGCGATTCCGAGGCGGCGCTCGGCCAATCTGACGACATCGCGCTCGCCACCCGTCTGCGGGACGCCGACGCCGCGGCGCTGGCCGCCCTCTACGACCGCTATGCGCCGGCCGTGCATGGCTTGACCCGCGCCATTCTGCGCGACGACCGGCTTGCCGAAGAAGCGACCCATGACGTGTTTCTCAGTCTTTGGCAGCATCCGCACGGCTACGAGCCCGCGCGCGGCACATTCGCCGGTTGGCTCCTCCGCGTGGCGCGCAACCGCGCGATCGACCTCCTGCGCCGCCGGCGGGAGCGGTCGTTCGCGGCATCGCCGGTCACCGAAACGGGTGAGGCGCTCGACCCGGCGACGTTCCTGGTCGATCCCGACCCGGATCCCGCCGATCAGGCGGCGAGTCAGTCGGTCAGGCAGGACGTGCGGCGGGCGCTGGCCTGTCTGGATCCCGACCAGCGCCAGCTGCTGGAGCTGGCCTACTTTTGCGGTCTCACCCAGCGCGAAATCGCGGACCACGTCGATCGCCCGCTCGGTACGGTCAAGACCCAGATTCGGACCGCGATGAAGCACATGGCCGATGTGCTGCGGGCGGCGGATCCAAGTTTGCGGGGTGAGGAGCCATCCTCCTCAGGTTCGGTTGCCACCGGTTGGCGCGGTGAACCCGGCACGGCGCCAGGAAACAGTTCGACGGGCGGGGGTGGAGGAGCCCCGACGCAGGAATGACCACAACCATTCCGACCACCCTTCGTTGCGACGTGGTCAAAGACTCCTTGGGCGCGTTTGCGCTCGGTGTGATGGAGCCGGCCGAACGCGCCCCGATCGAACGTCACCTGGCGATCTGCCCCCGCTGCCGCGCCGAGCTCGATCGCTACGAGACTGTGATCCCGGTCCTCGCGAGCGCCGTCCCCCCCGGTGACCCCTCGACCGCGCTCCGTGCCCGGCTGGTTGAGGACGTGCGGACGGCACCGCGATCGTCCCCCGCCCCGGGCGAGATCGCCCCCGCGGTCAATCCGCGGCGGACCGTGGGTTTGGTGATTCCGCGGTGGGGCGTGGCCGTGGTAGCGGCGGCGGCCGTCCTGTTGCTCGTCGGGTTGGCCGTCGCCGGCATCATGCTCAGCCGGGCCCAGGCGAGCCGCGACGACGCAGCGACCGCGCGACGGACGCTGGCCCAATACATCGGCTCCGGCGGCCGTGTCACGCCCCTGACGACCTTGCCGGACTCGGACTATGGAGCGTCGCAGGGGCGCGGCAGCCTGGTGACCGCACCAGGCATGCCGGCGCTCGTCGTCGTCGCCGGCTGCCCACCGTCCTCGGACGAGCTCAGGTATGGCGTCTGGCTTGCCCGGGCGGGCGTGCGCACGCCGGTCGGGCGACTCAGGGTGGGCGAGGACGGCGCGGGTGTGCTGACCTTGAGCTCGGCCCAGTCGCTCTCCGGCTTCGACACGATCGGCGTCACGTTGGTCGCGGACGGCTCCAAGAAGCAGGATCTCCTGGTCGGCAGCCTTCCGGCGCTCAGCGGCCAGCCATCTTCGTGAAGCACGGTCAGTCGGGCACGCGCCCGGCGACGACGAACATGGTAGCGTAGCGCGAATACCGCCCCGCAGCGCCGACGCGTGCCAGGTCCGCGAGCACCGCATCCGCCTGCCCGCGCCTCAACCAACCATGGCCGACGGCGACCTCGGCCGCGCTCAGAAACGCCTCCGCCGCGTCCGGTGGATAGTCGCCCGCGAACTCGGTGACGAACGCCACCTGGCGCTCGACTAGACCGACCTCGGCCATTCGCCGGTTCAGCTGCAACCCCATCGCCGGGTTGCGGATGGTCGCGCAAAAGGCGGCGATCAGGAGCCGCATGGACTCAGGATCGGCGTGGTCAATCCGCATCCCGGCCAAGTCCGGCTCGACCGCGACGATCCAGCCACCCGGTTTGACCACGCGCTTGAGCTCGCGCAGGGCTCGGTTCGGGGCTGCCAGATGGATGAGGACGCGCTCGGTGTGGCCGGCGTCGAATGTGGAGTCTGGAAATGGCAAAGCATGGGCGTCGCCGGTGTGGAGCTCGACAACCGAGGCCAGACCGGCCTGGTCCACGCGGGTCCGTGCCTCCTCAAGCAGCGGGGCGGCGTGGTCGAGCCCGACGACGCGGCCGTCTGGCGCGACCGCGCGCGCTAGTGAGGGCAGAAACGCCCCGGCGCCACAGCCGACGTCGAGCGCGCGTTTGCCCGGGCCGAGCCGCATCAGGGTGACGGCCCGCGCCATCGCGTCCTGGATGGCGGCCGTCTCGGCCACCTCGTCGAGGTGGGCGGTCAGACCGCAGCGGTTACGCTCCGCGGCGTCACGATCCCAGGCAGCGGAGCCAAACGGCACCGTCCCGGCGGAATTCTGGCTGCCTGAGTCGGCGTCCACGGCGGTGCCCTTCCTTGGCGAGGCAAAGGATGAGACGTTCGTCCCCCTTGGTCGTCGAATCTTCGGTCGAACCGGGATTCTTCGCAACGTCAAGCACAGCCCCGCCAGGCGGGCGGGCGCGTCGAGCAGCGCCTTCCGTCTATAATGTGAGGGACAGGGCCGTGCTGAACGATGACCATGTTCGCCCACAACGTCGCTGCGCGACGCTCCGGCACGGGGCAAATGCTCCACCTCGCGTGGGCGACACGGATGAGAGCGAAAACGAGGGCGTGTGACGACGATGCGATTGGCCGGGGCAGACCAGCAGTTGGTCTGCCGTGATTGTGAGGAAGCGTTCGTCTTTTCGGTCGCGGAGCAAACGTTCTACACCGAGCGAGGGGCTCGCCAACCGGTCCGCTGTCCGGACTGCCGCGCTCGCCAGCGGGCCGAGCGCAACGCCGATGTCCTGAAGGCCCACGACTTGGCGGGCACCGCCGGCGTCTGGCAAGAGGGCTACGGCAACTACGCCGGTTTCAGCGGCTCCACCCCCAGCCCCGGCGCGGGCCGGCCGCGGCGAGCGGCAGCCGCCGATGCGCGGTTCGCGTACCCTGCGGTCTGTGCCGCCTGCGGCCACGACACCGAAGTCCCTTTCGCACCGCGCCGGGGCCGGCCCGTCTTCTGCCGCGACTGCTTCAACCTCCGGCGCGGACGGTAGGTCCGCACGTCAGAGCGATGGACAGCGTGTCCGGCCCGACGAGACCGCCGCAACCGCGCCAGTCCATCAGGTGGGCAACGAAAACGGGCGGACCGGTTGGTCCGCCCGCTCCACGTCTGGATTCGAGTCGCGGCGCCGCTACTCGGTGATCTCGTCCGCGAACTCGCGCTCGGCGATTGTCAGCGCCTCGTCCGCGATTCCGACAATGCGATCGATCTCTGCTTTGGTCACGACCAGCGGCGGCGCGAGGTGCATCACATCCCAGGTCCGGCCGACGAGCCCGCGCTCCATCGACAGCTCGTTGACCCGCTTCGTGAACGCCGCGTCGCGACTCCACTTCGTCTTGTTCGCCTTGCTCTTGACGAGATCGAGCCCCCAGAGCATGCCGACGCCGCGCACGTCGCCGACGGTCGGGTGCGCCCGCAGCTCTTCGAGCCGGGAACCGAGGTAGGCGCCCTTCTCCGCGGCCGCGGCGACAAGCTGCTCGTCGTCGAAGATTTCCAGGTTCTTGATCGCCGCGGCACTCGCGACTGGATGGCCGCCGAAGGTGAGTAGGTGGCCCATCGGGGTGGCCTTGTGCTCCTTGAAGATGTCGAACACCGAATCACGGACGACAGCTGCCGCGATCGGCGCGTAGCCGGACGACAGCCCCTTGGCCATCGTCATGATGTCGGGGACGATTCCGTAGTGCTCGGTGGCGAACATCTTGCCGGTGCGGCCGAAGCCGTTGATCACTTCGTCGGCGATCAGGAGCACACCGTGCGTGTCGCAAATCTGGCGCAGCATCTGCCAATAGCTCTTCGCGGGGACGTGGACGCCGGCCGCGATCGAAATCGGCTCGCCGATCACCGCGGCGACCGTGTCCGGGCCCTGGTTCTCGATCTCCTGCTCGACGTAGCGGGCAGCCATGATGTCGGCCTGTTCGCCCTCAACGCCGAAGTCGGAGCGGTACCGGTTCGGGTGCGGCGCGTGGTAGACGCCGTACATGAACGGACCGAAGTAGGTTTCGTTTCGGATGGCGGTCAGGCTCATCGCACCCATCGTCATGCCGTGGTAGGAGCCGCGGCGGGCGATGACCTTGTACCGGCGCGGGAAGCCGCGCATCGACTGGACCTGCTTGGCGATCTTGAGCGCGCTCTCGACCGCCTCCGAGCCGCCGGAGCAGAAGAAGACGCGGTTCAGGTCACCGGGTGTTCGCTCGGCAATCATCGCGGCGAGCTGGACCGCCGGGACGGTCGTGAACGTCATCGAGGAGGCATAGGCCAGGCGCGTCGCCTGCCTCGCCATTGCCTCGGCGATCTCGGTCCGGCCGTGTCCGGCGTTGACGACCCACAGCCCGGAAATTCCGTCGATGTACTCCCGGCCCCGGACGTCCCAGAGGGTCGAGCCCTGACCGCGGTCGAAGACGCGGAGACCGTCGCTCTCGGCGATGTCGACCCAGGGCATCTGGTGGATCCAGACGTGGTCGAGGGCGTTCTGTTCGAGATACGCCGGGGCCGTCGGGTCGAGGACCGCCGTGCTGCCATGACCGTTTCCACCGAGCGACGTGCTGACCATGCCGAGAGCGCCTCCTTTGATCGTCTGCGGGTCGCTGCGGGCAGCGAGGACGGGCTGGGACGGGGCACAATGGCATACCAGGAATCGAGTGCCGCTCCGTCGCACGCCTCTCTGCCGCCTGCGGAGTATAACGCAGCCAGATGATGCACCGTTCGCGATCATGATGGCCGAGAGGCCGAAGCGGCGCCGCTGGCCAATCCTGGGTCGCCAAGGCGCAGAGTCCACGAATCTCCGACGCGCTCGGACCGACGTGCAACAGTGCTTTACCGGTGCCACAAAGGTGGAGGTTCTGCCTGCTGGCTGTGGCTCCGGGGCCGATGAGGTGACCGGGGGTGCGATGACGCAGCGCTTGATCGCGGCGACGCGGAACCAGGCGAAGGTCGCGACGCTGTCTCGCCTCGTCAGAGGCGTGGCCTACGTCGCGCCGCCGCCAGACGGCATTTCGCGGGAGAGCCAAGGCGGCGATGGCGTCTTTGGCGACGAAGAGGAGGGGGACTCGTTCGAGGCCGTCGCGGCGGAGAAGGCCCTCGCCTGGTCCCGGGTCATCGGCGATCGCGAGCTCGTCGTGGCGACTGATGGCGGGTTGCTCATCCCGGCGCTGGGTGAGGCGTGGCAACCGCTCCGTACCCGCCGGTTCGCCGGCGACGCCGCCGCCGACGGGCAACGGGCCGACGCGCTGCTGGCCCTCGCGGCGCGTCTGCACGGCTCCCAGCGGCGGATCGCCTGGCGCGAGGCACTTGCGGTGGCGAGCGATGGTCGGGTGCTAGTTCATTGGGTCGCGGAGAGCGGTCCCGGCATCCTGGCGCGGGACTACGATCCGGCGGCGATCGCGGCCGGTCGCGGGTTCTGGATTCCCGCCCTGTGGATCTGCCCGGGCTCCGGCGGGCGGCGTCTCTCCGACTTGACCGACGCTGAACGCGCGGAGCGCCGAGACCACTGGTGGCGCCTGGGCCTGCACCTGCGGGCGTTCCTGATTCAGCATACCGGGCACCGGCGGACGAACGACTGATTGCCGACCGGACCTCCGATCGGCTCGCCCCGGCATGGTCACCCCGCTGGTGCAGGATCAGGGGAAATGCTCCGGCATCGTCGGTCCGCGACGCGGGCGCAGCAAGCAGCGCCCCGACGGTCCAACTCTGAACAGGTCACCTGATCGGGCATGGACCCCGACCCATAGGGTAACTGTTCAGACTGGGCCAGTTTTCCAGACCGCGC
>JRHI01001398.1_pt1 | contig 20446 bp, 16 predicted proteins | sample 215371 | NCBI WGS metagenome assembly JRHI01 (sample SAMN02929681, study PRJNA255918) | sediment metagenome | biome: cave system; feature: Ice Cave; material: Sediment; isolation source: sediment from deep within a dark volcanic ice cave with no known source of... ...
GGCTTGTAGTAGTACGTGTTGTAGTAGAAGCCACGGGGGCTATGGTTCCACCCGCCGTAGTACTGCCGTACGAAGCCCGCTTCCGCTTGTGAGGCTGAGCCCAGGGCCACCAGCAGGGCCGCCGCGCCAGCCAGACCGAGATACTTGAGAGTCGTCATGAATCACCTTTTCCAATCCAGTCGAGGATGAAGTTTCCCGCTCGTGACGCCCGCAACCGCACGTTGCCAGGGCCCTGAGGAACCGTGTTCTTTGTTCGTTCTCCGCGTTGCCCCTCTACCACTAACAACGGTTTTTCCAGTCCCGACCGGACAGATGAGCTTGCATTTTCTTTCAACGGCCTCATAGAAGGCCAGAAGCTAGCGCCGCCACTCGTCGATGAGCGTCGCCACTAACCCAGTCCAGCCGGTCTGGTGCGATGCCCCGAGCCCCTCGCCGGTGTCGCCATTGAAGTACTCGTAAAACAGCAGGCAGTCGCGCCAGTGAGGATCGTCCTGGAACTTGGCCCGACTGCCGTGGATCGCTCGCCGGCCCGAGGCGTCGCGCGCGAACAGGCCGATCAACCGATCGGCGAAGCCGCGCGCCATCTCCTCCAACGTGACGGCTGGTTCGCCCGGCACCGGGCTGGCCAGTCGAAACGAGGGACCATACGCGCCGGACAGCTCGCGTAGCGCCTCGATCATGAGGAACGTCGTTGGGAACCAGATCGGACCGCGCCAGTTCGAGTTGCCGCCCTTGAGGATTGTCACCGCTTCAGCCGGCTCGTAGCGCAGCGTGCTGCCGCCGAAGCGGAACGGGTGCTGCTCGTGATACTTTGACAGACTCCGCAAGCCGTGCGGGCTACGGAACTCCGCTGGGTCCCACACGCGCCTCAGCAGACGCCGCAGCTGCGACTCGTCGATCAGAGCCAGCAGGTGGACCTGCTTGCCGTCGCGTTGCAGTGTCGTCAGGCAGCGCTGCGTGATCGGGCCGCGATTGCGCAGGAACCAGTGCAGGTTTGCCTGGAACTCGGGGACCGGCGTCAGCCAGTCCTCCTCCAGCCGTTCGACGGCGTACAGCGGAATGAGGCCGACCAGTGAACGGAGCCGGAACTTGTGGTAGGTGCCGTCGGCGTGGCAGAGCACGTCGTAGAAGAAGCCGTCGCGCTCGCTCCATAATTCCCAGGACCGTCCGCCCATGTGCTGCATCGCGGCGCCGATGTAGATGTAATGTTCAAAGAACTTCGTCGCCAGTGCCATGTATGCCGGGTTGTCGCGGGCCAGTTCCAGAGCGATGCGCATCAGGTTCAGGCAAAACATGCCCATCCAGCCGGTGGCATCCGACTGCTTGAGCACGGCGCCGTTAGCCAGTTTCTTACTGCGGTCGAAAAGCGTGATGTTGTCCAGGCCGAGGAAGCCGCCCTCGAATACATTGTTCCCGTCCGCGTCCACCTTGTTCACCCACCATGCGAAATTGATGAGCAGCTTGTGGAAACATTTCTCCAGGAAGAGCCTATCCGCGCGGCCGGTTCGCTGTCGATCCATCGTATAGACGCGCCACACTGCCCAGGCGTGGACGGGCGGATTCAGGTCGGAAAACTCCCATTCGTAGGCCGGCAGCTGGCCGTTGGGGTGCTGGAACTGCTCGAACAGGAGTAGCCAGAGTTGCTCCTTGGCGAATTCCGGATCGACGAGGGCGAGGGGGATCGTCTGGAAGGCGAGGTCCCAGGCGGCGAACCAGGGATATTCCCACTTGTCCGGCATCGACAGGATGCGCATGGAATTGAGGTGCTTCCAGTGGACGTTGCGCACCTGTTTGCGTGACTCCGGCGGCGGGCAGTGAAGATCGTCGCCAGTGAGCCAGCAGGCGACATCGAAGAGGTAGATCTGCTTGGTCCAGAGCATGCCTGCCAAAGCCTGCCGCTGCACGCGCCGCTCGTCCTCCGTGGCGTTTGGCGGCTGCAAATGTTCGTAAAACTCGTCGGCCTCGCGACGTCGCTGTTCGACGACGCGCTCCACTCCGGCGAGCGGCTGGTCGAGGAGTTGGTCCGTCAACCGCAGCGACACGCTCCACGAGCCGTGTGCCGGGACGCGAATGGCGGCGTAGTGCCAGCAGGCCTTCGTGCCTGACTGGGCCGGGTTGACGCAAGGTTCGCCATGGATGACGTGGCGATGGAAGGCGTCCTTGACATGGGGGCCGGGGCTACGAGCGGCGGGACCGAAGAGGCGGACGGCGTTCGTCTCGTTGTTCGTGAACAGCGGGCGGGCGCCGGGTTCAACGTAGAGGTAGCGCCGGCCGAGGCGATAATCCGCGAGGAGCTGGCCCCGCAGCGGGTCGCTGTCGCCTTCGTCGGCGACGAGGCTCGCGTAATCCGGGCCGCTCGGCCCAGGACGGAGATTCGGCTCGGGCAGCGGTTGCGGTCCCCACGACCAGGTATTGCGAAACCACAGGTGCGGCAAGACGTGCAGGAAAGCGTCTTCTGGTCCGCGATTGTGGACCGTAATGCGGATGCAAAGATCCTCGGGATTCGCCTTGGCGTACTCGACGACCACGTCGAAATAACGGTCGCCGTCGAAGACGCCGGTGTCGAGCAGTTCGTATTCCGGCTGGGCACTGGAGCGACGCCGGTTCTCCTCCAGGAGGCGAGAGTAGGGAAACTCGGCCTGCGGATACTTGTAGAGATATTTGAGGTAGGAATGGGTGGGCGTGGCGTCGAGGTAGAACCAGTATTCCTTGACATCCTCGCCGTGGTTGGCCTCGCAGGGGACGAGACCGAAGAGGCGTTCCTTGAGGATGGGATCGCGGCCGTTCCAGAGAGCCAGGGCGAAGACGAGGAGCTGGTAGCGGTCGCAGATGCCGGCGAGACCGTCCTCGCCCCAGCGGTAGGCGCGGGAGCGGGCGTGATCGTGTGGAAAGTATTCCCAGGCGGTGCCAAGGGGGCTGTAATCCTCGCGGACAGTGCCCCAGGAGCGTTCGCTCACGTAAGGCCCCCAGCGTTTCCAGGCGGCGGTGCCCTGGCGATCTTCCTCCAGGCGGACTTCCTCGGCGGTGCGCGGTTTCATGGATTGGGCTCCCGGGCCGGAGGGGGTGCGGAGATGGCGCCATGATAGTCGCGGCGGCGCGGCGCTGCAACTTGCCGAAACGCCATCGGCATGCTGCAACTTGCCGCCCGTTTTAGCAGTCGGGAAGTTATTCTCGTTGTGCCTGGGCAAGTTTCTCTTGCCACCGTTTCGACCCTTTCTATACTGAGCGCGACAGGCAGCGACCCTCGAAAGCCGCGCCTCGACGTCAGGTCGAGGCTTCTTTTTGGCCAGGTTCGTGAAAAAAGTCACAAAGTAACCCGTCGGGGACTGTGGCGGATGGACTTTACTCTACGGACCTACTTCCCGGTCTTTATTTTCCTGGGCGTTGTTATTGCGTTCGCGGTGACTAACCTGCTCGCCACGCATTTGATCGGACCGCGCAAGCGGACGCCCGTCAAGCAGATGCCCTACGAGTCGGGCATGGACCCGATCGGCGACGCCTGGCAGCGCTTCGATGTCAAGTTCTACCTCATTGCGATCTTGTTTCTCGTGTTCGACGTCGAATTGCTCTTCCTCTACCCATGGGCGGTTGGCATGCAAGGACTGCAACTGAGCCGGACCGTTTCCCTGCCGGCGGAATTGCTCGGCCAGTTGGACAGCGCGATCTTCTGGGAAGTGCTCGTTTTTCTCGCTACCCTGGCCGTGGCCTACGTGTATGCGTGGCGGAAAGGGGTCTTCCGATGGCGGTAGACTTGCCGGACAATGTCGCCCTGACTCAGCTCGACATGCTGGCCAACTGGTGCCGCAAGAACAGTCTGTGGCCAATGCCGTTCGCCACGGCCTGCTGCGGCATTGAATTGATGGCCCTCGGCGCTTCGCGGCACGACGTCGCGCGCTTCGGCGCCGAGGTCTTCCGCTTCAGTCCGCGGCAATGCGACCTGATGATTGTCGCCGGCCGCGTGGCCATGAAGATGCTGCCGGTGCTACAGCGCATCTGGCTGCAGATGCCGGAACCGAAGTGGTGCATCTCTATGGGCGCCTGCGCCTCCAGCGGCGGCGTCTTCGATACCTATGCGGTCGTTCAGGGGATCGACCGCTTCATTCCGGTGGACGTGTACATCCCCGGCTGCCCGCCGCGGCCGGAGCAGCTGATCCAGTCGATCATCGACCTGCAGGATAAGATCCGCCGGACCGGGACGCTCAGCGGCAGAGAGTTCCAGCACCGCACCCGACCGGAAGGGCCAAAACCGTTGGCCATGGAGGTGGCATCGCGCGATACCATGGTGGCGCCGGGTGATTTCAATACGGCGACCCGCTTGCGCGAGGACGGACGGTGAGGCGTACATGACCCACGAAGAACTCCTGACCAAGTTGCGCGAGCGCTTTGGACCAGACGACTTGACGGTTTCCGAGTTTCGCGACAACCGCCGCCTGGCGGTATCCGCGACGCGGGTGTTCGAGGTGTTGCAGTGCCTGAAGGAGGAGTGCGGCTTCGATCTGCTCGCCGACATAACCGCGGTCGATTATTTGCGCTATCCCGATGCCCGCGATCGCTTCGCCGTCGTATACGTGGTGCGCAACCTGACGACCGGCCTGCGCCTGATTGTCAAAACGTACCTGAACGAGCCGGGCCCCACCCTTCCGTCGGTCTTCTCGCTGTGGAAGGGGGCCGACTGGCTGGAGCGCGAGGTCTACGACATGTACGGCATCGTCTTCGCGGACCATCCCGACCTGCGCCGCATCCTGATGCCCGACGAGTTCACCGCGTTTCCGTTGCGAAAGGACTATCCGTTGCGTGGCCGCGGCGAACGGCACAACTTCCCGGTGATTACGAGGGCGGAAAGCTGAGAGAGTGGCTGGTCGCCAGTACCCAGTGGTGACTGGGAGATTCTCTGGTAGCCACTGGCCACTAGCCATTGCGAGATTGCCATGCCACTCGATATGGCCGAAGCCGCTGCTCCCGATGGGACCGAGCGCGAATACCTCTGGACGCTGAACTTCGGCCCGCAGCACCCGGCCACGCACACGACGCTGCGCCTCATCCTCACGCTCGACGGCGAGACGGTCATCAAGGCGATACCGGATATCGGCTATCTGCACAGTGGCTTTGAGAAGCTCGGCGAGGAACTCGACTTCAACCAATACGTCACCATCGTCGATCGGATGAACTACATCTCGCCGATGGCCAACGAGATCGCCTGGCACCACGTCGTCGAAAAGCTCATGAATATTGAGCTGACGCCGCGGTGCAAGTACCTGCGCACGATCTTCGCTGAACTGATGCGCTGTCACGATCACCTGCTCAACGTTGGCGCCGCTGCCATCGACCTGGGCGCGTTCACCGCGTTTCTCTACGCTTTCAACCTGCGCGAGAAGATCTACGACATCTGCGAGCAGGCCTCCGGCCAGCGTTTCCATCCGAGCTTCACGCGCGTCGGCGGTTTGCAAAGCGACGTCGATGATGCATGGATCGACCTTGTCCGCGGTTTCGTCAAGGCGTTTCCGAGAGTCCACTCCGACCTCGTCCGGCTGCTCAATCGCAATCGCATCTTCATCGACCGCACCAAGGGTATTGGCGTGCTGACGAAGGAGGAGGCCATCGACCTGAGTGTCACGGGACCGATCGCGCGGGCCAGCGGCGTCGTCTCCGACCTGCGCAAGGACGAGCCTTACCTTGCCTATCCGGACCTTGATTTCAAGGTGATTTGCGCCACAGCGGGCGACTGCTATGCGCGCTACCTTGTCCGCATGGACGAGATGGTCGAGAGCGTCAAGATCGTCCAGCAGGCCATCGAGAACCTGCCGGGCGGGCCGGTCAACGTGGACGCCGGCAGTAAGGTGGTGCTGCCCGATCAGACGGCGGTGTACCGCAGCATCGAGGGGCTGATCCAGCACTTTGAGCTCATCATGACGAACCGCCAGTGGCAGACGCCGCACGACGAGATTTACGGAGCAATCGAGTCGCCCAACGGCGAACTGGGTTTCTACATTGTGGCCGATGGCAGCGGCGTGGCGTACCGCGCCCGCACCCGGCCGCCGTCCTACATCCACTTTGCGATTTTCCCGTACCTGATCGTGGGCCACCAGCTCAGCGACGTGGTGGCGGTGCTCGGCAGCCTGAACATCATCGCGGCGGAGTTGGACCGATGAGCGTGCTCACCGAAGACCTGAAGGCGAAGATCCGGGCGTATCTGCCGCGCTACCCTAGCAAGCAAGCGGTGACGCTGCCGGCGCTGCACCTCGTGCAGGACGAGCTGCGCTGTGTGCCACTGGAGGCGATCCGCGAAATTGCGGACATCCTCGATCTGAGTCCGGCGGAAGTCAACGATGCGCTGACCTTCTACGGCTTCTTCAAGGACGAACAGCACAAGCTGGGAAAGACGCGACTGTGGGTCTGCCGCGGCCTGGCTTGTGCTTTGCGCAACGGCGAAAGGGTGTTGAGCGACGTCTGCCACAAGCTGAACGTTAAGCCAGGGCAGACGACGGCAGACGGCAACATCACAGTAGAGTTCGCGGAGTGCATTGGCGTGTGTGAAGGAGCGCCGGCGGTGCTCATCGGCGACGCCGGCCGCGGCGGCGTGACGCCGGACAAGGTGGACGAGTTGCTGGCGGAGTTGCGGAAGTAGCCGTTTGCGGTTTGGCGAGAGGAAACATGGCCGAATTTGAACCCGTCCTCCTGCACCGCGTCCTGAAGAACGCGGGCCCCAGTCTGGAGGCGTACCGCGCCGACGGCGGCTATCGTGGTCTGACGAAGGCGCTCAACGACATGAACCCGGCCCAGGTCATCGACGTCGTCAAGGCGTCCGGCCTGCGCGGCCGCGGCGGCGCCGGGTTTCCCTGCGGCATGAAATGGGGCTTCCTGCCCAAGGATCATCCCGGTCCCATTTATCTCTGTGTCAACGCCGACGAAAGCGAGCCCTGCACCTTCAACAACCGCGTCCTCATGGAGAAAGACCCGCATCAGGTGCTCGAAGGCATCCTCCTCGCCTCCTACGCCACCCGTGCCAGCACAGCCTATGTCTACATTCGCTACGAGTATGGCCCTTCAGCGCGCTCCATGCAGCGCGCCATCGACGAGGCCTATGCCGCCGGCTTGCTCGGCCGCAACATTTTCGGCAAGGATTTTTCTCTCGACGTCTTCGTCCACCGCGGCGCCGGCGCTTACATCTGCGGCGAGGAGACGGGACTGATCGAGAGCCTCGAGGGCAAGCGGGCCTGGCCGCGCATCAAGCCGCCGTTCCCGGCCGTCGAGGGAGCGTTCCGCAAGCCAACCGTGGTCAACAACATCGAGACGCTCGCCTGCGTGACGCACGTCCTGGAGCGCGGCCCTGACTGGTTCAAGTCGATTGGTGTGCCGCCCGACCCGAAGAACCCACGCGACGCCGGCAGCTACGGCCCGAAACTCTACTGCATCAGCGGCCACGTCAACCGGCCAGGGCTCGTCGAATTGCCGCTCGGCATCACGGTACGGCAGCTGATCGACGAACATGGCGGCGGCGTCTGGAAGGGACGCAGGGCAAAGGGCTGCATCCCCGGCGGCATCAGCATGGGCGTCATGACCGAGAAGGAGTTTGATACGCCATTGGATTTCAATGGTCCGGGCAAGGTCGGCTGCCTTGGCCTGGGCACCGCAGCAGTCACCGTCTTCGACGAGACGACGAGTATCGTCGATGTCCTCTATAACCTCTGTCGTTTCTTCGAGCACGAGTCGTGCGGCCAGTGTACACCGTGCCGTGAGGGGACCGGCTGGATGCTCAAGATCGCCGAGCGCCTCCGGCGCGGCCAGGGACGGCTGGAGGATTTGAAGATCCTCGAAGAGGTTGGCAACAACATGGGGATCATGCCGGGCACGACGATCTGCGGCCTGGCCGATGGGGCAGGCTGGCCGGTGAAGACGGCGATTCGTAAGTTCCGGAGCGAGTTCGAGGAGTACATTCGCAGCGGCAGCAAGAGTGAGCAACGGGTTCTCGCCGGCGCCCATTGAACGGGAGGGAAGCCATGAAGAAATCCGCAAGTTGGTTGAGCGGCCTGCTGGTCCTGACCGCACTGCTGCTCATTGGCTGTCTGAAGATGCCACCGCCGACCACCGCCCCGGCGGGCGGCGCGCCGACACCCGTGGTCCAGGCAGAAGGCCCGCGGCCCGGCCAGGTGCCCTCGGGGGCAGCGCAGACACCCATACGGCGAGCCATGGATCGGCAGCTGGTCCAGAACCTACTAAAACAGATCGGTATATTCTATCAAATGTACAAGGATGAGACGCAGAGGCCCCCGGCAAAGCTGGACGACTTTCTCGACTACATCAAGCGCGATGGCGCCAAGGAGCACCAGGCACTGAAAGAGGGCTACCTCGTGCTAAATCTGGCCCCTAACCTGACAGGCAAAAACCTCCTGTGCTACGAGAAGGACCCCAATACCGATGGCAGCCGGCTGGTGCTGATGGGCGACTGTAACTCGGTGCGGATCATGAACGCGGCCGATTTTCAAGCGGCGATGAAGTAGCAGCGCCCGCATGCGGGTGAGCGGGTCCTGATAGGGAGCACCATGGCCACCGTCTACGTCAACGATAAGTCGGTCGACATCGGCAACGAGAAGCTGAACCTGATTCAGGCCGCCCTGAAGGGCGACGTTTTCATTCCGCACTATTGCTGGCACCCCGCCCTGACCGTGGTGGCCAGCTGCCGGATGTGCCTCGTCGAGGTTGGCGACCGCAAGCCGGACGGGACCATCGCCATGCAGCCCAAGGTCGTGCCCGGTTGCCAGACCCCGGCCAAGGACGGCACCGTCATCGTCACCAACAGCCCCAAGGCCCGCCAGGCCCAGGGCGGCACGCTCGAGTCGCTGCTGCTCAATCATCCGCTCGACTGTCCGGTTTGCGACAAGGCCGGCGAATGCCTGCTGCAAGACTTCAGCTATCGCTACGGCAACGCGCAAAGCCGCACGATCGACGACAAGAACCAGCCGCCGAACAAGCCGCACATCGGCGACAACATCACTCTCTTCGCCGACCGCTGCATCATGTGTTCGCGCTGCGTCCGGTTCACCCGCGAAGTCAGCGGCATGGCCGAACTGCAGATCATCAATCGGGGCGATCATGCCGAGATCGATGTCTTTCCCGGCGACCCGCTCAACAACAAGTTGGCGACCAACGTGGTCGATCTCTGCCCGGTCGGCGCCCTCTGCAGCAAGGACTTCCTCTACAAGCACCGCGTCTGGAGCCTCAAGACCCAACCGAGCGTTTGTCCCGATTGCAGCACGGGCTGTAGCATCCATGTCGACAACAATAAGGACATTGTTTATCGCCTACGGCCGCGTTACAATCCGCAGGCCCAGGGGCACTTCATGTGCGACGACGGGCGACTGGGCTATCACTATATCGATTCGGACCAGCGGCTGAAGTTTCCGCAGGTCCGCCGGGACGGGGCACTGGCGCCGAGCCCCTGGCCGGACACCGTGGCTGCCGTGCGCCGCGACTTCACCGATGCTGCCCGGCGCGACGGCGCCGCGGTGGCGGGTGTGCTGTCGCCGTTCCTGACATGCGAGGAGGCGTATCTGCTCGCCAGGTTCCTGAAAGGACTGTCGGGCGAGATTCGCCTGGCGCTGGGACCAGTGCCGGTCGTCGGTGAGGATGACACCTATCCGAAGGACCGCCGCGGCCGGCCGGTTGAGCCGATCAAGTTCACGATCCGTGCCGAGAAGTGTCCCAATCGGCGCGGCGTTGAGGAGGTGCTGCGGCACTTCCAGGGCGAGGTCCTGCGCTTCGACGAGGTGCTGCGCTCCGCCGCCGCGGGCCGTTTGCAGGCGCTGTACATTGCGGCCGGCTATCCACCCAGGCCGTGGGGCTGGGTCACGCCGGAGGACGCGGCCTTGCTGGAAAAGGTGCCCCTGCTCGTGGTGCAGGACCTGTTCCCGACGCCGGCGAGCGACGTGGCCCATTACGTACTCCCGGCCGTGTCGTTCGCCGAGAAGGATGGGACGTTCGTCAACTACGCGGGTCTGGCCCAGGCCGTCCGCTGGGCCGTCAGCCCACCGGAGTTCGGCTGGACCGACGGCCAGGTCTTCCTCGAACTGCTGGAGCGGCGGGGCTTGCTGCACGTGCCGACGCTGCGGAGCGAACTGGCCGCCGACGTGGAGTACTTTGCCCCTCTGGCCCAGGGCGACCTGGGCGATCACGGCATTCGGTTGGATCGCTTTCCTGGGCAGACTCAATCCCAGGCGTAACCCTCGCTCCCAGGTGCAGCCTGGGAGCATCTGTCTGGCGAGGCTCCGCCTCACGGACGAAGTGCTGGAAAAGTTCGGCTATCGAGGTGGAGCCCTGACCAAGAGCGCTCCCGGGCAGAGCCTGGCAGCGAGGGACCTGAGCGCCATGTACTATTCCGACTTCAAGGTCGCCGTCTCAATCATCACGATGGTCATCGTCCTGAACATCGTACTGGTTCTGTGTGCCTACCTGATCCTGGTTGAGAGGAAGTTGGCGGCCTACGTGCAGGACCGCATCGGTCCCAACCGCGTCGGCTTGTGGGGCCTGCTACAACCGATCGCGGACGGCGTCAAGTTCCTCATCAAGGAAGACGTCGTCCCCGATCACGTGGACAAGGTCTTCTACATACTGGCGCCGGCCATCGCCGTCGGCACGTCGCTGTTCGCCATCGTCGTTGTACCGTTCGGCCCGACCAGCGCAGCGCCGGAGCGCCCGTGGCCGGAAACGGTCAACGCGGCTGCCCGCCTGGACGAGGCCGAACCGACCTTCGCCCAGCGGCTCGACCAAGAGTACAACGGGACGTACCAGTGCGTCATCGCGCCGCACGTTGACGTCGGTTTCCTGCTCGTCTTCGCTGTCGGCAGCCTGGCGGTCTACGGCGTCATCCTCGGCGGCTGGTCGTCGAACAGCAAGTACAGTTTCCTCGGCGCCCTCCGCTCCAGCGCCCAGATCATCAGTTACGAGATCCCGATGGGGCTATCTATTCTGGGCGTCGTGCTGCTGTCCGGCTCATTGAACCTGGAACGGATCATCGACCGGCAGGCAACCGACTACTTGTGGTTCGTCGCCTACCAACCACTGGCTTGTCTCATCTTCGCGACGGCGATACTGGCGGAGTGCAACCGACTGCCCTTCGACCTGCCCGAGGCGGAGCAGGAACTGGTCGGCGGCTACCATACGGAGTATAGCGCCATGAAATTCGCCCTGTTCTTCCTTGGCGAATACGCGCACATGATCACGACAAGCTTCCTGCTCGTGGCCATGTTCTTCGGCGGGTGGCATTTCCCCGGCATAGCCCGGCTCGGTTCACCAGCCGCTTTCGTCCTTGGTGTCATCGTTTTCGCGCTGAAGATGATGTGCGTCATCGTCGTGGAGATGTTCATCCGCTGGACGATACCGCGTTTCCGTTTCGATCAGCTAATGAGTCTAACCTGGAAAGTGCTGATTCCGCTGGCGCTCCTGAACGTCGTCTGCGTGATGGTGGTGCAGCATCTGCATGCGAACCCGTGCTGGTTGCTGCTGATGTCGGTGGTACTCCTGGTCGGCGCCGGCATGTTGGCGCTGAAGAGGCCGCGTGGACGCCGCCAGAACCTGGTGGTGTACCGCGGCCATGAGTACGTGGAGGTCAGTCGTTAAGACTCTTGTATAGCCGCGACGTGCAACGGAGTGTACAACCGCGCTGCCCTGCACGTCGCGGCTGAAAGGGTCGATGAGGAAACCCATGCCCATTGCCGAGAAAGACGTGACTTGGGTCGAGGAGCCGAAGATCGGCCTCCTCGAACAGCTGTACCTGCCGGCCCTCGTCGAGGGCATCGTCACGACCACGCGACACGCCGTCAATGTCGCCTTCTTCAATGGCGCCATGACGCAGCAGTTCCCGGAGGTCCGGCCGAAACTGCCGCCCAACTATCGCGGCGTCCACCGGCTGAACCGCGACGAACAGGGCCGCGTCAAGTGCGTTGCCTGCTATATGTGCTCGACGGCATGTCCAGCGCGCTGCATCGACATCGTCGCGGCGCCGTCGCCCTGGCCGGAGCGGGAGAAGTATCCGGAGACATTCGTCATCGACGAACTCCGCTGTATCTATTGTGGCATGTGCGAGCAGGCCTGTCCGGTTGATGCCATCGAGCTGACGACGCTATTCGACCTGACCGGGTTGAGCCGCGAGGAAATGATGTTCGACAAGGAGAAGCTCCTGAGCGTCTTCGACCAGACGACGGCAGCGGGGACCGATCCGGTACGGACGCACGCCGGCAGGCTCAGCGTGGCCGCCGAACTGCCGCCGCAGCCGAGAGGGCCGAGCTCGACCGCGGGACCGCATTGAGACTGAATTCCGTATCCTGCGAGCCGCTTGTGGCTTGGCGGCAGCGAGACCGCGATGCCGCAAGCGGCTTGACGAGTACAAGACCATGGCGCACTCATACACCCTTGCCGGCATCATCGTTCTGGTGGTGCTCGGAGCGGCGGCGGTTTTCCTGCTGCTGCCCAAGGCGGGCCGCTACTCGTTGCGGGCCGGCGGCTTCCTCGGCCTGCTGGCGCTCCTGGCGCTCGGCGTCTATCTCGGCCCGGCCGAGCCGACGCCAGAGACGCTCCTGTTCTACCTGTTCTCCGCCATCGCCATCGCTGCGGGCTGCCTGCTCATCACGCAGCGCAACCCGGCCCGCGCTGCCTTGTCGTTCGCCCTGGTCGTCATCAGCACCTGCGGCCTGTTCCTGCTCCAGGCGGCGCCATTCCTGATGGCGGCGACCATCATCATTTACGCCGGCGCCATCATCGTCACGTTCCTCTTTGTCCTCATGCTTGCCCAGCAGGAAGGTCCCTCCGATGCCGACAACCGCACGCGCGAACCGCTGCTGGCCACTCTCGGCGGCTTCGCCTTGCTGGCGACGATCCTCTATACTCTCGGCGACACGTACCGGCCGTTAGCTGGGCAGGAACTCGACGCCCGGCTGCACGACCTCGACCGCGCCGCCGCGCGCCTTCCGTCAGAAGCAGGTCAACCGGGGCGCAACGACGGACAGGAGATACTCGGCGAGTTGGACCGTTCGCTGACGGAGTTCCAGGACTGGCTCGACCGGCAGACGCGGCCGGGCGACCTGGCAGAAAAGCCGCCGGTGCTGCCCGACGAGAGCAAGACGCTCGAAGGGGCGCTGACCGACACGCGTTCCGTCGTCGGTCGGCAGAAGAACAACTTGCAAAATCAGAAGCCGGTGGCCTGGCAAGAGCTGAGCGAGGAGGTCCACCGGCTCCAAGACGCGGGCAAGCTCGTGCGGAATAGCTTCGGTATCCTCCAGCCGTCGAAGGATCGGCCGCTGTCGTCCTTCAGCGGGCCGGCTGCCAACTTGCCGCTGGCTGACCTGCGCCGCGACGATGAGGGTCGGCCTCAGCTGCCCGCCGAAAACGTGGCTTACCTGGGCCGGTCGCTGTTCACCGATTACCTGCTGGCTGTCGAGTTGGGCGGCACCCTGCTTCTAGTCGCCACCATTGGTGCCATTGCCATCGCCAGTCGCCGTGCGGAGAGGCTGCCATGATCCACCAATTGTCCATCCATCATTACCTGGTCGTCGGCGCCATACTGTTCGCGCTGGGCACGATTGGCTTCCTGGCGCGGCGCAACCTGATCCTGATGTTTCTCTCCGTGGAGATGATGCTGCAAGGCGTCGGCATCAACCTCGTGGCGTTCGCCCGCTACCGTGGCAACCTGCAAGGGCAAGCGTTCACGCTGTTTATCATCACGGTGGCGGCGTGCGAAGCGGCGATTGCCCTGGCGCTGATCCTGATGCTGTTCCGCATGCGGCACTCGCTCGACGTCAGCTTGTGGCAGGACTTGCGCGAGCCGGGCCAGCCGCCGACCGTGGACGAAGAGCCGCTGCCGCCGGAAGTGGTCGTGAAGCCATCGCCGCACCTGACGCCGTCCGGCATCGAACCCGGGCAGCGCGAGGAGACCAGCCATGTCTGACGTGGCTTCGTATCTCTGGCTGATCCCCGCGCTGCCGCTGGCCGCCGCCGTACTGACGGCGCTGTGGGCCTTGAGCGGCTCGCAGGCGGCGAAGCACTACGGTCACTGGCCCTGCGTCCTCACCACTGTCGCCTCCTGCGTGCTGGCCATCTGCGCGTTGATCGCTGTCGTCAGGCACGACCTGAGGCTGATGGATGTTCATCTTGTGTCACATGGCACCATGACGGAAGGTGCCTTCACACCTGAGGCTTTGGAGCATCCCGATTCCGTCACCATCCCCTACTACATCTGGTTCAGGGCCGGCGACGTGGACGTGGGCTTCCGTCTGCGGCTCGACTCGCTTACGGCGATCATGCTGGTGACGGTGACGTTTGTCGGCAGCCTGATCGCCATTTTTGCCAGCGGCTACATGCACGGCGACGAGGGCTATCCGCGTTTCTTCGCCGAGGTAGCGCTGTTCATCTTCTCGATGACCGGCCTCGTCCTCGCCGACAACTTCTTCCTGCTCTACGCCTTCTGGGAAGGCGTCGGCCTGTGCAGTTACCTCCTTATCGGCTTCTGGTTCACGAAGCCCGCGGCCGCCGCTGCCGCGCGGAAGGCATTCCTCGTCACCCGTCTCGGCGACGTCGGCTTATTCCTTGGCATCCTCCTCCTGTGGGCAGCGCTCGGCCATCACCTGGACTATGACACCATCTTCCGCAACGCTCAGGGCATGAATCCCACGCTCCTTACCATCGCCTGCCTGCTCCTCTTCTGCGGCGCGGTCGGCAAGTCGGCACAGTTTCCGCTGCACGTCTGGCTGCCCGATGCCATGGAGGGCCCCACGCCGGTCAGCGCCCTCATCCACGCTGCCACGATGGTGACCGCCGGCGTCTACCTCGTGGCCCGTTGCACGCCGCTATTCGGCCAGGCGCCGAACGCCCAGCTTACCGTCGCCTGCATCGGCGGCTTCACTGCTCTACTGGCGGCGCTCATCGCCATCACGCAGAACGACCTCAAGCGCGTGCTCGCCTATTCGACGATCAGCCAGCTCGGTTACATGTTCCTCGGCGTCGGCAGCGGCGCCGTTGCGGCCGGGATCTTCCACCTGTTCACGCACGCATTCTTCAAGGCGCTGCTCTTCCTGGCTGCCGGCAGTGTCATGCACGCCATGGGCAACGTCATCGACATGCGCCGCTTCAGTGGTCTGCGCAAGGTGCTGCCGAAGACGCACTGGACGTTCCTCTGCGGCGCTGCCTCCCTGGCCGGTGTGCCGTTCATCACGTCCGGTTTCTGGAGCAAGGACGACATCTTCGCCGGATTGCTGACTGCCAGCGGAGCACGCCCGGGAATAGCCGGCACGATTTACATGATCCTTTTTGTGGTCGCCCTGGTGACGGCCGGTCTGACCGCGTTCTACACCTTCCGGGCGTACTTCCTGACGTTTTGGGGCGAAGAGAAGATCCCGCACGAGTCCGGCCATCACGCGCACGAGTCGCCGCCGATCATGTGGGTGCCGCTCGCCATCCTCGCAGTCGGGGCCATTTTCGTCGGCTTTGTGAACGCCGAGCCGTTCACCGACAGCCTCAGCAAGTTCCTCGAAAAGACGCCGCACCTGTCCCTGGCCGTGTTCCCCGAAGTGACCACGGTGACACGGTTCTGCCTCTGGGCGGGCAGCATCGCCTTCGCCGCGGCCGGCATCGGTGGCGCCTGGTGGATATACGCTCGCCGGCCCGGCCTGGCGTCCCGTCTGGCGACCGAGAGCCAGGGGATGTATCAGCTGTTGCTCAATAAGTTCTATCTCGATGAGCTGTACGATCTCTTCGTGGTGCGACCGCTCGGTTGGCTCACCGCGCTCTGCAAGGCTTTCGACGTCCACGTCATCGACAACCTGGTCGATGTCGTGGGCCACGTGCCCCGGCTGCTGGGCGTCGTTTTCCGGCCGATGCAGAATGGACTGGTGCAGTTCTACGCCATCGCCATGATCCTGGGCCTGGCGATGTTCCTCTTCGCCCTGGTGCGATCTCTGTAAGGGTGGCCATGACGACCGAGTCGCTGCGAATCCTGCTCCTAGTCATGCTCGCGCTTCCCCTCGGGGCCGCCATCGCCGCTGCACTGCTGGGGCCACGCCGCGGCAAGGCGATCCGCTGGCTCAGCCTTGCCGCCACCGTGGTCTGCCTGGCGCTGTCCCTCGTGCTGGCGGTACGCTTCGCTGAAATGGACCGTACCGCGGTAACCGGCACGTTCCGCCCGGAAATGGTGCCCGGCGATCCGGGCGACACGCACGCCACAACCTGGAACATGCTGCCAATGGGTGACGGCGCAATCCAGTTCTACGTCGGCCTCGATGGGCTAAACGTCTGGATGGTCGTACTGACAGCTCTGCTATTGGTGTCGTCGGTGCTCGTCTCCTGGACGGCGATCGACCAGCGCGTCAACGAATACTACGCCTGGCTGCTTGCGCTGGGCACGGGGATGCTGGGCGTCTTCCTAGCTTTCGACGTGATCCTCTTTTACGTGTTCTTCGAGCTGACGCTGGTGCCGCTGTTCTTCCTCATCGGCATCTGGGGCGGACCGCAGCGGCAGCACGCGGCGCGAAAGTTCTTCATCTACACGCTGACCGGCAGCCTCATCACTCTGCTCGGCATCCTCGCCATCGTGCTGATCTGCTGGCAGGAGACGCACGTTCTGACGTTTTCCATGCCGCGGCTGGTTGAGAGCGTGCAGACGTTGCAGCAGGAAGCAGCGCGGATGCCGGGGCGCGGCGTCGCCTGGATCCACCTGCAGCGCTGGATCTTCCTCGCTCTGATGGCGGGCTTCGCCATCAAGGTGCCGCTGGTGCCGCTGCACACCTGGCTGCCGCTCGCTCACGTCGAGGCGCCGACGGCCGGTTCCGTGCTGCTCGCGGGCGTGCTCCTGAAGATCGGCACCTATGGGTTCCTGCGCCTGTGCCTGCCGCTGGTCCCCGACGCCAGCGTCAACCTCGGTGTGCCGCTCATCAGCATCCTGGCGGTAATCGGCATCGTCTATGGAGCTTTCTGCGCCCTGGCTCAGGACGACATCAAGCGCATGGTGGCGTACAGTAGCATCAGTCATCTCGGCTTCTGCATGCTCGGCATGTTCGCGCTGAACGAGGCCGGCCTGACCGGCAGCCTGCTGCAAATGATCAATCACGGCCTTTCGACCGGCGGATTGTTTCTCATCGTCGGCATGCTCTACGAACGCTACCACACACGCAAGATGGCGGACTACGGCGGCATGGCGGCGAGGCTGAAGGTGCTGTCATTTTTCATGGTGTTCGTCTGCCTGACGAGCGTGGGCATGCCGGGACTCAACGGTTTCGTCGGCGAGGTGCTTGTGCTGATGGGCGCCTACCGCATGCAGTGGGACCAGTGGCATTCGCCGGTGCTGGCAATCGTCGCCTCTTCGGGTATTGTCCTCGGCGCGTGGTATCTGTTCACGCTGCTGAAGCGGGTCTTCTTCGGACCGGTGAAGGAGCCGGTGCATGAGGGACACGGTCCGGTCGGCGACCTGAACTCGCGCGAGCTGGCGACGTTGTTGCCGATCGCGGCGGCGTGCCTGTTCCTGGGGCTGTATCCGCAGCCGGTGCTCGACGCCGCGCGTAGCGACCTGCGGATCGTGGCCGGCATCGCTCACGACGCCCAGAAACTAGCGGCGGAACGGACGATTCAGGTGGAACGTGCGCAGGTTCCCTGACCCGCTCGCGGGTTGGCGGCGAAATTGGAGTAACGTGGTGAACGAGACGATCCTCACAGCCCTGCTGGGCTTCTTCCGCCTGATCGTGCCCGAAGTGTTGCTGCTGACAGCGGCCTGCGTTTTGTTTCTTGGAGCCACGTTCCGCGCCAACCGGCACCTCTGGGGCGCCGTGGCGTTGCTGTCCCTGGCGATCGCGGCCATGGCGCTGGGACTTAGCCCGTTGTCGCCGATAACGCCGGTCGCCAACGCCGAGGCCGCAGTCTTTGCCGCTCCTCTTCTTGTGGATCGAGTGGCCCTCTTCATCAAGGCCATCGCCATTGCCGGAGGCTTCATCCTAGTGCTGTCCAGCTGGGATGAACTGCCAGATCAGCAAGCGGCAGAGTATCACGGCTGCCTCCTCCTCATCGTGGCCGGCCTATGCCTGACCGGCGCGGCCAATGAACTCGTCACGCTTTTCCTCGCTCTGGAGCTGGTGAGTATCCCGACCTACATCCTGCTCTACCTGCCGCGGCTCGACATGCAAGCGCAAGAAGCCGCGATGAAATACTTCCTTCTTAGCGTCTTTTCCTCCGCGTTGCTGCTCTTCGGCTTCAGCTACCTGTATGGCCTCGGCGGCACGACCAATCTGCCCGCCCTGGCGGAAGCCCTCGACCGGACACGCGGCAACGGCCTGCCCGGCGTTGCCCTGGTAGCGCTGGTGATGGTGCTCGCCGGCCTCGGTTTCCGCATTACAGCCGTGCCCTTCCACTTCTACGCGCCCGACGTCTACCAGGGCACCGCGACTTGCACGGCGGCGCTGCTGGCGTTCGTGCCCAAGGTGGCCGGCTTCATCGCCCTGCTGCGGCTACTCGGTTACATCCCGCACGAACTGCCCGAGGGCGTGGCCGGAGTGCCCCAGATGGTCCTCGGCGTACAGGTGCCGCACCTCCTCTGGATTCTTGCCGTGCTCACAATGTCGCTGGGCAATGTGCTGGCCTTGTTGCAGGACAACCTCAAGCGCCTGCTGGCGTACTCAAGTGTGGCTCACGCCGGCTACATGCTCATCGGTCTGGTGGTGGCTCGGCTTGAGCCGATCGGGCAGCAGGTGGGCGGCGTCGAGGCGGTACTGTTCTATCTCGTCGCTTACGGTGCCATGACCATCGGTGCCTTCACGGTGCTAGGTTACCTGAGCACATCCCAGCGGCCGGTCGAAACCCTTGACGATCTTGCCGGCCTGGGCCAGAGCCGGCCGGGAGTGGCTGTGTGCATGGCCCTGTTCCTGCTCAGCCTGATCGGCATTCCGCTGACAGCGGGGTTCGCCGGCAAGTGGCTGCTGTTCTGGGGCGCGCTCCGCGTCGCGATGGGCGGCACCTCGGAGCCGATGAGCCCAATGTGGTTCGCCGCACTGGCGCTGATCGGGTCGCTCAACGCGGCGATCGGTGCCTGGTATTACCTGCGGATCGTGGCCGTGATGTACCTGCGCAATCCGTTGCAAGCTCTGCCGCGATCGCGCACGTGGGCGGGCCTGGCAGCGCTGCTGCTGTGCGCGATGGTGACGCTGGTGGCGGGGATCTATCCGTCAGCGTTGCTGGGCCCGATCAGCGCCGCCATGCCGCTGCCACCACGCCCGACGACGGCGCAGCGTTGATCGTAAACTGCGTTTGCAGCGCAAGCTGGAGCAGTCCCGACGTTCTCCTAGAATCCCTCTTGTGGGATAGTTCGCACGAACAGGTGGTCCGCACCAGCCACCACTTTCTGGGAGGCACGGCCGAAAATGCGTCGCACAATCCTCTCTCTCCTCACGATCGCGGCGGTAACCCTGGCGGCGGTACGAGTCTGCTGGACTCAACCGCCGAGGGCCCCGTCACAATCGCCCCCTCCTGCTACGCCCGCGGCCAATAATAGGACGTCCGCCAACGCGCTTCCCGTCGGCCAGGTCGTCCTTTTCAGCAGCGGCATCGGTTACTTCCAGCGCGAGGGCGAGATCGAAGGTAACGCCCGCATCGACCTGGCCTTTCCCAGCAGTGAAGTTAACGACCTGCTCAAGAGTCTGGTGCTGGAGGACAGCGGCGGCAAAGTCAGCACGATCAATTACGACAGCCCCGACCCGATCGAGCGAACCCTCAAGACCTTCACGCTCGATCTGACTTCCAACCCGTCCTTCGGCCAACTTCTCAACCAGGCCCGTGGCGAAAAGGTCGAGGTGACGCTGCAGCAGGGCAACGTCAACCAGCCGGCCACCGTCGGCGGTGTCATTCTCGGCATGGAATCGCAGCGCCAGCCGCACGGCAAGGACGCACTCCTGGACGTGGAGATGCTCAACCTGGTATGTAGCGAGGGAGTCCGCAGTGTACCGCTGTCGCAGGTGTCCCGGGTGCGTTTCCTCAATTCTTCCCTCGAAGGCGAACTGCGCCGCGCTCTTGAGGTGCTCGCCAGCCGTCACGACGCCCTGAAGAAAGTGGTCAGCCTGAGCTTCGCCGGCGAGGGCAAGCGCCCCGTAAAGGTCGGCTATGTCGTCGAAAACCCGATCTGGAAGACCAGCTATCGCCTGAAGGTGGACGACAGAGGCAAGGCGTTCCTGCAAGGCTGGGCCGTGGTTGAGAACACCAGCGACGACGACTGGAAGGACGTGCGCATGGTCCTAGTGTCGGGCCGGCCGATCTCTTTCGGTATGAACCTGTACGAGCCGCTGTTCATCCCGCGGCCGATGGTGGAGCCGGAACTGTTCGCGTCGCTACGGCCGCCCACCTTCAACGGTGCGATGAATGTTCAGGGACAGCAAGGCGGTCAGGCCAACCTAAATGACCGTGCGGGATTCAGCTGTACGGATCTTGC